>ERZ1027036.685-NODE-685-length-17391-cov-15.987886_pt1 | contig 17391 bp, 9 predicted proteins | sample MGYA00519441_ERZ1027036 | MGnify/ENA primary metagenome ERZ1027036 (study PRJEB26926, sample SAMN06164792) | human gut metagenome | biome: ENVO:00009003; feature: ENVO:2100002; material: ENVO:00002003 | host: Homo sapiens | place: USA | collected 2012 ... | reverse complement strand
TTACAGACTATCTTGCGCAATCACCCTCTGGGCATTTACAATAAACTGCTCTGCGGTCCTTTACCCTGCTGTTTACCGGTATATTAGTATTTAAATACAGCAACTCCGTAAGGCGCAAGTGGATAAGCAAATGAAAATGGTCTGCCGTCACACTCTGATTTGACTGCCTTATAGTCCAGCTTCTTATATGACTGTTTTGCTGCCTTGCCTCTGCCCTTTGCAGCCTTCTTTACAGACTCTTTTACCGTTTTTCCGGTAAACTTAGGATCCTCACTATCTAAAACGAGCTGATATGTCTTGTGCTTTGGCACTCCGACTCTGTAATCAGGTCTATCTACCGGTGTGAAATTGATGACAAAGAGCATATTATTCTTGCCATCCTTGCTCTTTCTGATAAAGCTGAAGATGCTTCTGTCTGCATCGTTTGCATTTATCCATTCAAAGCCTTCCCAGCTTGAATCCAGCTCATACAGACAGCGGTTTCTCCTATAGAGGTGAAGCAGCTCCTTTACCCAGTTCTGGATCTTTTTATGCTCCGGATTCTCAAGCAGATACCAGTCGAGTTCTCTTTCCTCACTCCACTCCTGCTTCTGTGCAAACTCCTGTCCCATGAAAAGAAGCTTCTTTCCACAGTGTCCCATCATAAATGCATATCCTGCCATGAGGTTCTTGAATTTATCCCCTTCTAAGCCCGGCATTTTGTTGAGCATAGAACACTTCAGATGTACCACCTCATCATGTGACAGTACCAGAATATATTTCTCACTCTCATTATAGCTCATCGCAAATGTCATCTTGTTGTGGTTATTTTTACGGAAATATGGATCCAGCTTCATATAATCAAGGAAGTCATGCATCCATCCCATGTTCCATTTGTAGCTGAAGTTCAGTCCGTCTTCCTCTACCTTGCCTGTTACCTTTGGCCATGCGGTAGACTCTTCGGCTATCATTACAGTTCCGTGATTTCTTCCAAGTATGAGTGTATTGATATGCTTGAAAAACTCTACTGCCTCGAGGTTCTTATTGCCTCCAAACTTGTTTGGCACCCACTGTCCGTCGCTCTTTCCATAGTCAAGATAAAGCATTGACGCAACTGCATCCACACGGAGTCCGTCTACGTGGTAATTTTCTATCCACATCAATGCACTTCCGATAAGGAAGTTCTTTACTTCATTCTTACCGTAGTCAAATATCTTTGTGCCCCAGTCGGGATGCTCTCCCTTTCTTGGGTCTGCATACTCATATGTGGCTGTTCCGTCGAAATTGGCAAGTCCATGCGCATCCTTTGGGAAATGTGCAGGTACCCAGTCGAGGATTACTCCGATATTATTTTTATGGCACTGATCAACAAAGTATGCAAAATCCTCAGGCTCTCCATACCTCGATGTAGGTGCATAGTAGCCTGTCACCTGATATCCCCATGAGCCATCAAACGGATACTCTGAAATACCCATAAGCTCAATATGTGTATATCCCATAGTTTTCACATAGGATACGAGTGATTTTGCAAGCTCCCTGTATGTATAAAAGCCCTCATCATCCCTGCCCGGATGTCTCATCCATGAGCCCGGATGGCACTCATATATAGCCATAGGTGAAGAATATACATCAGCATCTGACTTTGCTGCTCTCTTATCCATCCACTCTTTGTCAGTCCATGTGAAGTGCTCGATATCTGTGATGATTGACGCTGTTCCCGGACGAAGCTCTGCGTAGTTTGCGTATGGATCCGCCTTGTACAGCTTATCACCCTGTTCAGTGACTATAATAAACTTATACATCTGACCCTTTTGCGCTCCCGGTACAAAAAGCTCATACACTCCCATGGTTTCCGGCTCTACACGCTTCATCTCATGACTGGTCTCATTCCAGTCGTTAAACTCACCAAACACGTATACTTCCCTCGCATGTGGCGCCCAGACGTCAAAGCACACTCCTTTTTTTCCTTTACGCTCAGCTAAGTGAGCACCCATCTTCTTGTAGATATCATAGTGTGTTGCCTGACCAAACAGGTAACAATCCATTGCTGTAAAATTACACATATATATACCCCCATAAGTATTTATTTTTCCCTGAAATGATCCTCTTTGAGTACAATTCGGTCATCATCTGTATATCGCTTGGCTGTCAGAATACTTATAGCCTTCTTCAGTCCGCTGTGAGCCTCCCTGTCTATGGCCTCGTCAATTATATCCTTGACCTCTGTCAGAGTGGTAGCCTGGTCTATCCTCTCAATATTGCTGATTCTGTTATGCAATGCCAGAATAGCCATCTCATCTATCTTGTACCCAAGCTCTGCCGAGTACGATTTGGCAAACAATACGAGTTCATCATTTGTAAAAATAGGAACCGATATCTTTTCCGTGAACTTGGATGCAAAGCCCTCATCCATTGAGAGAGCCTTCTTTATACCCTTTGATGTATCCTCAAGTATATAGAGTGTTCCTGTAATATCATGCTCCATCAAAAATGATAGCTGGGCAGCTATGCTGCGGTCGATATCACCGGCTCTTTCTATGATGAGACAGCCTCCTGTTATCTTTCTGACTACCTGCTGCACATCCTTTTTATTGAGTACGGCAGCATCAATCTTTCCCATCTTTCCTGTAAGCTGTTCACCATCTTTTTGTAATACCTTTATAAAGCTTGTAGCAAGCATTGTCTTTCCGCAACCCTGCTCTCCCTGTATAATGAGGTTGCCTGTGGATGCGTTTTCTTTCCTGTTGAAATGATCAAGTACTGCATTATATGCCTTGCAAATCTGATCCTCCATACCCTTTACCGGTATGAAATATGAAAATATAGCTTTCTGTTCGCTTGTAAGCTCTTTTATATGTTTTGTTTCTTTCAATTTCGAGTCATCTTCTTCGCTGTCTAAATCCTCCGGCAATGAAATATCCGGCATTTTTCTTGTCTTAGCCATATCCAGCTTCTTCTCCAGTCCCGGATTCTTTGCTGTCATCTTGGCTATTTCCTGCTCGATAAATGATGTCACATGATCAAAATCTCTCTTCTCAGAAACGTTTTCTTTCTCCTGTGAAGTCTCATCATCTGATGTATCATCATCGACATTTAACATATCATCTGTTATTTCAGGCATCATGGTAGTCGGCTGCGTGAATATCTCGTCTTTCTCAGACTCCTCTGCCACAATTATATCCTCCGGCTCTCCAACCGGTTCATTGGCTTCATCTATAGCCTCTTCCGGTGCTTCCTGTGACTCCTGCACTTCGTCTATAGCTTCTTCCGGTGCTTCCTGTGACTCCTGTGCTTCGTCTATAGCCTCTTCCGGTGCTTCCTGCGGCTCCTGTGCTTCGTCTATAGTATCTTCTGGTGCTTCCTGCGGCTCCTGTACTTCATCCACAGTCTCCTCTGCATAAAGCTCCTGCATATCCGGTTTCTGCTCTTCTTCAGGCTCCTTCACGGCAGCTTTCTGCTCTATAGTATCAACCGGCACCTTCAAATACTCCTCCTCAAGAAGTTCCTTCGGAGTGACACCTGCATCCAGCTTTGGAATGACACCATTTAGTCTCTCCATGATGTCTCCTGCCTCCTGAAGTGCTCTTGCCTTAGCTGACTCAAGCTTCTGCTGCTCAGCCTCTTTAAGTGCAATTTCAGCCGCATGTCTGGTCTTTTCCCATTCTTCAAGCACATCATGTATAGACATCTGTCCTGTAATCTGATGCTCAAGCTGAGTCTTTTCACTCATGACCATAGACATCTGTCCGTCAGCGTCTTCACCCAAAAGCTCCTTGAAATTCAACTTAAGTGAACCATCTATCTCTTCATCTGTAGCGATATGTTCTGTCTCTTCCGGCTGCTGTGCATACTCTTCCTGCTCCTTTTCGAGCTTGAGATAAGGAATATCCTCAACTATCTTTTTGATGGTATCCATCGTATCAGCAACTTCATTCTTGCCCTTGGCCTCCATGATCTGCTGCATACCCTTGGCAATCTCCTGCTGTAAATTTACAGTATTGAACTTCTCCTGATTTACAGTAATCTGCGGAATAGTTACGTCATCATGCACTATCTCTCCGCCCTTTACCATCTCCATGGCACCTATCTCTGTGACCTCATCCTCATCCTTTATCTTAGCCGGCTTTTCCTTCTCTGCCTTGAATCGTCTGTACTTTTCCTCCTGAGCCTTGGTAAGTGGCTGATAAAGCATCTTGAGCTCCAGCGCACGCTCCACATATGGTCCGTCTCCGAACCACAGAATGAGCTCATCGCAGGCATCTATACACTTATCGGCTTTTCCGGCCTTGTGGTATAGATATGCAAGCTCATATGCCCACTCCTCAGTGTATTCTTCATCCTTGTACTCTTCAAGAATAGTGATAAGCTCATCAAATGAAGCTCCCTGCCCTTTTTTGATGGCATATCTTAATACATACTTCATATCATCATGAGGCGCTATCTCAACAAACTCATCATAATACTCTGTAGCAGCATCATAATCACCCATCTTGATGGCGACCTCAGCCAGTCTGTATATAATCATCCTGCCGATTGGTGAACGGTCATAGGCCATTAAAAGTATGTCCCTTGCATCCTGGTATCTTTCGGCCTTCTCGTAGATTTCGCCGATTTTAACGAGTGTATTTACATTTTTAATTTTGTTCCAATTTATGCTATCCGCAATCTCTGCTGCGCTCATATAGCCCTCCTCGGCGCTTAGGGCTTTTATCTGATCCAGCTTGAGATTGTATTCGTATTTATCCACTTATTTCACCTACTCGTATTTAAGCTTATTATTTTTTGTATCTACGCCTGTTGTCTTTGTATAATCCATTGTATCCTCAGGAAGCTTCTTTTTCCTGAGAGCATAATTAACAACTCTTTTCACAATATAGTATATCACAGCAAAGGTTGGAACACCAAGTAACATTCCAAGAAAACCAAACATTCCTCCGCCGATTAGTATGGCAAACATAACCCAGAAGGTCGAAAGACCGGTAGATGAGCCAAGTATCTTAGGCCCTATTATATTACCATCCACCTGCTGCAGCACGACAATAAATATCAGAAGATAAAGCGCATGCCACGGACTCTGAATTACTACTATGAGTAACGATGGAATTGCACCGATAAACGGTCCGAATACCGGAATCACATTTGTGACGCCGATAATCACTGCAACGAGCACCGATGATGGAATCCTTAAAATCAGACATCCGAAATATGCAATCACACCTATAATCAGTGAATCTATAATCTTACCGCTTATGAAGCCTCCAAAAATCTCATTTGTCTTTCTGATCGTCTCAATGATGATATTGCCTGTCTTTGGCTTGCAGACAGCATATATTATCTTTTTACTCTGTCCTGCGAGAGTCTCCTGAATACTCATCACATAGACCATCACGATTATTCCGATAATGAAATTGAGTAAACCTCTGACTACCGAAATCACACCGGTTGTAATCTGTGCAACATACTTCTGTGCCTCAGGAATTATCTTTTCTGTGGCATAATTCTCAATGTAGTCGGTTGTATTCTGTAAACATGTGCTCGCGAGCTCAGCTATTTTGCTGCCTCCGAAATTGCCGTTCTTTATCATGTTGATGAATGCCGCAACGTCATTTGGCAGTGTCTTAATAAGTCCTGATATACTTGCTATGACAGAAGGCACAATAGCCGCAATGAGGAGCGAAATAATCGCTACAAGAATAATAACCGAGCCTGTGATTGCAAGAGCTCTTGAAACCTTTCGCAGCTTGCTTTCGCTTTTCATCTTTTTGGAAAGAAGCTTTTTAAAGCATCTTTCCAGACACAGCATGACAGGATTCATCAGGTATGCAAGCACAAGTCCCATTATAATGGGCATTGCTGCCGCAAGCAGCTTGCTCCATATGCCTGCAAAGCCCTCAAATCTGTACAGTGCAAAGAAAAACAGTATACTGACTGCAAACGTGACAAATACCATGACACCTATTCTGATCAAATGTGGCCATTCCTCACGCCCCGGGTGCGAATTCTGCTTCGCACCCTTATCTGCATTTATCTCAATGTTTGATTTTTTACCAGCTTTTCCAGTTTCTTCCATCGGATTAGACTCTCCTTATTTACGGTTATAGTTTATGAGACATCCCTTTAATATTATCTCTCTTTCATCATCTGTGAGCTCACCCATCTTCAGTGTAAATGGCTTTAATTCACCATCCTTGACAACATATGCCTCAAACTCCGTCTTTGCATCCTCTATTTCCTTCTTGATTCCCGGAAGGAAGATATAGTCGAGATTGTGGAACGGAAGCTCTCCCTCATCGATGATGAATGGAAGCATTCCCCAGTTGATAAGGTTTGAACGGTATCTCTTTGTGGCATACTCGTTTGCGATATTTGCCCAGCCTCCGAGTACCTTCTGGCAGCTGGCAGCCTGCTCTCTTGCTGAGCCGTCACCCGGCTTAACAGCAAAAATTGTACTTCCGAAGCCCATATTCTCATGGCTTGCCTCAGGGAATTTTTTCTTTACTACTCCCATGATTTCAGCAACCTCAGGAACAGCCTTTCCTGCGCACTCACCACTCTCTATAGCCTTCTGGGCCTTCTGGATTTCCTTTGCTCTGCCTACATACTCAGGATCCTTTCTTGAAAGTGCGAACTCTGCAAGTCCAAGAGGGTTTGAACGATATGATGATGTCTCTCCTGAAGGAATGAGCTCATCTGTTGTAGTAACAGGATCATGAATCTCTGAAACCACCTTAAGGAGCATATTCTCAGGAAGTGCACTCATTGCCGGCCAGTCCTTGATGTTTGGTCCGAACTGGATTTCAACTGAAGGATCTGCCACTCCATGGCTGTCAAATACACGGTTCTCATATATAGTCTTGTCAAAGAAATATTTTGGCTTTGTAAAGTTGACATCAATATCCGCTGCTGATGTAAGGAAGCCCTTGTTTGCTGCTGTTGCAGCGATTGAACGTGCATCCATGAGTGCCACTGAGCTGATCTGTCCGTTCTGTACCTTAGAACCCTCTCTGTTAGGGAAGTTTCTTGTTGAATGACGGATAGAGAATGCGTTGTTGGCAGGTGTATCTCCTGCACCAAAGCAAGGTCCGCAGAAAGCAGTCTTTACGATTGCACCTGTCTCAAGAAGCTTTGCTACAGCTCCGTTTTTCACAAGCTCCATGTATATTGGAGTAGATGCCGGGTAAACACTCAGTGTAAACTCGTCTGCTCCGATTGAATGTCCGTTTAATATGTCAGCCGCATCGCAGATATTCTCAAATCCACCGCCTGCACAGCCTGCGATGATTCCCTGGTCTACATACAGTTTTCCGTCTCTTACTTTACTCTTTAAATCAAGCTTCACCTTGCCGTCAAAGCTTACCTCAGCTCTCTTCTCACAGTCATCGAGAATATCCATGAGGTTTGCATTGAGCTCATCGATAGTATAGGTATTGCTTGGGTGGAATGGCATAGCTATCATTGGGCGGATCTGGCTTAAATCAATCTCAATAAATCTGTCGTAGTAAGCCACCTCACCCGGATTAAGCTCCTTGTGGTCCTCAGCCCTACCGTGAATCTCAAAGAATTCCTTAACCTGATCATCTGTTCTCCAGATAGAAGAAAGACATGTAGTCTCTGTTGTCATAACATCGACACCTATACGGAAGTCAACGCTCAGATTAGACACACCCGGTCCTACAAACTCCATAACTTTGTTCTTTACGAAGCCGTTTCCGAATACCTCTCCGATAATTGCAAGTGCGACATCCTGTGGTCCAACGCCCTTGATCGGCTCTCCTGTCAGGTAAATGCCTACAACCTCAGGCATATCAATATCATATGTCTGTTCGAGAAGCTGCTTAACAAGCTCAGGTCCACCCTCGCCGACTGCCATAGTACCAAGTGCACCATAGCGTGTATGTGAATCAGAACCAAGTATCATTTTTCCGCCACCGGCAAGCATCTCTCGTGCAAACTGATGGATAACTGCCTGATGAGGTGGTACATAGATTCCGCCGTACTTCTTTGCACATGTAAGACCAAACATGTGGTCATCCTCATTGATTGTTCCACCAACTGCACAAAGGCTGTTGTGACAGTTTGTAAGTACATACGGGATAGGGAATTTCTCAAGTCCTGAAGCTCTTGCTGTCTGAATGATACCTACAAATGTGATATCATGCGATGTAAGCTTATCAAACTTAATCTGAAGCTTGTCCATATTGCCGGATGTATTGTGCTCCTTTAAAATACCGTAAGCAATTGTCGCCTGCTTAGCTGTCTGTTTGTCGATGTCCATGCCGGTCTTGCTTTTTACAGCTGCCTGAGCTTCCGGTCCATCAATTATTACTTCCTTACCGTTTAAAAGGTAAGCACCGTTTTCATATAATTTCACTTATTCTACCTCCGTATGTGTATTTCAAAATTCTTTTATTTACTATTATATAATATTATAGGTAATTGTGGCAATAAATAAATCACCATCTACCTTAATTTCGAATTTTCCTCCCATCAAATGGGTCAGATTCTTTGCAATCGAAAGTCCAAGTCCACTTCCTTCAGTGGTTCTCGACCTCTCTCCCCTCACAAAACGCTCTGTCAGGTCTACATTTCCGTTGCTTACTATGTCAAGCTCGTTCTTAGACACATTCTTTATTGTAAAAACTGCCTTTGTATCTGCCTTTTCAAGCTCTACATATACTCTGGTATTTTCCAGTGCATATTTTGCGGCATTAGTATACAGATTTTCAATAGAGCGGTAAAGCTGGCGCCCATCCGCATAGATAAATATCTGTTCTGATGGAATTTTTGTAACTATTGTCAGATTTCTCGACTCAAAGCGCTCATTGAATTCACCTCCGGTCTGGTATAAAAGCTCAACCAGATCAAGCTTTTGCATATTGAGCTTCACATTTCCCGAGGTAATCTTTGATGTCTCTACCAAATCCTCTGTAAGCTGCTTTAAACGCTGTGACTTTTCCTCCAGCACATGTATATAGTATTTGGCATTTTCATTTTCCAGATTTTCCCTCTTAAGCAGGTCAACATAGTTGACTATTGAAGTCAGAGGTGTCTTTATATCGTGTGATACGTTTGTTATTAAGTCTGCCTTTAATTTTTCATTTTTAAGACTCTCATTTACCGAGCTCATAAGACCCTGGCGTATATGGTTGACAGCCTCCGCCACCTTTTTCTGCTGCCCATGAAACTCATTGACATTGAGTGTAGTGTCAAGCGCTCCTTCCGAGATAGCTTCAAGAGCCTCCTGTATACGCATTATCTCTTTGGTTTTTTGTGTGTGGATATCCTTTTTCTCAATAACCCTTTTCAAAAGCTCATAGCCCTTGTACATCAGGCTGTGTGTGCAAAGTATATTGCCTTTTATCTTCCTTACAATGCTCTGGTATAAAATAATAAAAGCCAGATCAAACAAAAAAGTAAATGTGCCGGCCGTCATAATGAGTGATGCATAGTCAAAATGCTGGTTTTTTACGCCTGAAATCACTTTTCCCATAAATACCATGAGCAGTGTAAATATCACTAGCATCACATCAGAGTATACCTTGTCAATCGGTAAATAGTATATTGTATAATCATCCTCTGATTTTCTGCCTGCCACGTTTGCCATATATGCCAGGCTCACAAAGCTGCCTACCAGACCCGCAAGCGATATTAGTGTATAGATATCAATATTTCCATGCGCATCGTGCCTGAATGCATAGCCTGTGGCAAACACTCCTGTTACCATAAGTATCATGCATAGCTGATGTAAGACTATGACCGCCGCTTTTTTTCCTATTGTATACTGCTTCATTTGTTGTCCTCTATCTTATAGCCTACTCCCCAGACCACCTTCAGGTAGCGTGGCTCCTTAGGATTTATCTCTATTTTTTCCCTGATATGTCTGATGTGCACAGCAACTGTATTGTCGGCGCCTATCGCCTCCTCGTTCCATATGCTCTCATATATTTCGTTTATTGAGTAGACCTTTCCCTTATTTTTAAGGAGTAAAAGCAGTATATTGTATTCAATCGGTGTGAGCTTTACCTCCTCACCATCCACAGTCACCTTTTTTAAATCATCATTTACCAAAAGGCCTCCGGCTTCATAAACCTTGTCTCCGGCTGCATCATTGCTTGACAGAGTGGTATATCTGCGAAGCTGTGACTTTACTCTTGCCACAAGCTCAAGCGGATTAAAAGGCTTTGTAACATAATCATCAGCTCCCACATTGAGGCCTAAAATCTTGTCAGCATCCTCTGTCTTTGCCGAGAGAATGATTATCGGCACCCTGCTTTCCTTTCGTATCTGCAGAGTAGCTCTTATTCCGTCGAGCTTTGGCATCATGACATCTATTATCATGAGGTCTATTTTTTTATTCTTCATAATTTCAACCGCCTGTATGCCATCGTAAGCCTTCTCCACGTCGTAGCCCTCCTGCATCAGGTAAATCTCAATTGCCTCAACTATTTCCTTGTCGTCATCACAAACTAATATTGTCATGTTATCCTCCTTCTATGAATTTTGATTAGAAACCTTCTCCTGCCGTTAGTCAGCTATATTTTATCAGATTATCCACTTTGTTTTTCTTAAAATCTGCTTAATATTACCTACTTTTAAATATAAGCCAAAAAGCAGCCGTTCTGTTTTGAACTGCTGCTTTATATTACATAGGCGTGTTTCATTTCCCTTTATTTCCGGTGATGCTCTGCCACATTCTGTGGATGCCGGCTGTGAGCTCCTTCCCTTCCATTGTGTTGATAACAGGTGGATTGCCGGCATCCTTGGCTTCATCCTTATCATTGCCATGATTTGATCCGGCATCAGGTGTATCGTCTGCAAGCTTCACTTCACCCACTACACCATCTCCCAGGTCCTCGCCCTCAGCAAGTCCCAGTTTTCTGATATAATCCATATTTACCTTGATTTCAGTCTGTCTGTTTGCATAGATAGACTTCTCTTCCTTGTCAATAGTATGCTCCTCTACTGGCTTACCTGCATTTTTCTGACGTTCTATCTCCTTATTTCTGTCATCGATAATCTTAAGATACTTCTCCGTATCGGACAAATCCTGAAGCTGTCCCTTGAGCTCATACTGGTTAGTTTTAACTATCTTCTCCTGTTCTGCAATCTTATCCTTCATATTCTTGCACAGCTTTTCAAGTGACTCGTTGGTATCATTGATGATATCACGCACTCTTGAAAGCGCCTCATCCGTATAGATAACCGATGCTGCATACACATCCTCAGCCTTTCTGCTTGCATCCCAGACTATCTGATCCCCCTTCTTTCTGAACTCTCTCTCTGCGTGATTGCGACTCTGCTCAGTAAGCTCATACTCATCCTGTATTGCATATATACACTTATTCAGCTCAGCAAGTAAATCTATCATTTGCTGCTTGTTTATGATCACCCTGCTCGGCTCCGGCTTATACGGCTCCGCCTTTGAGAGCATGATATGAATTTCTCTTAGTACCTTTTCTGTTTTATCGTTCGCATTCATTTTCTATTTCCTCGGATTTAAATTAACATTATAACTATTCAGGGTGTTTCTGAATACTCACCACTTACCCATATTTTATATGAAAATCCGCTTCTCGTAAATAGCCAAATGAATAATAATGATATGAGGGTCAAAAGGTATTCTGCCCCTCATTTATAATTAAATCAATCCCGCTGCCGCATTTCTCAGCTCGTCTGCCGCATGCTTTATCTCTGCGGCCTGCTCTTCGCTCACATTTCCGGGCTTTGTCCTCGAAATAAGCTTCTTCACATATGAAAGTGACGATTTCACACTCTTTTTCTGTGCACTGTCCATAGCCTTTCTTTTTTCCTTGTCAGCCATAACGTTTTCCACCTGTCGCACAAGCGTATCAGCCTCACTTCTTGCATCAATATAAGCCTTTCTCTGTCCATCTGTTGCCTCATACTCCTGTGCCTCGCGGATTGCCTGCTCAATCTCAGAATCAGACAAATTCGAGCTTGCGGTAATCGTAATCTCCTGATGCTTTCCTGTGCCCAGGTCCTTTGCAGAAACCTGCACAATGCCGTTTGCATCTATATCAAACGTCACCTCTATCTGCGGCACACCTGCCGGAGCCGGCTTGATGCCCTTTAGCCTGAAGTTTCCAATCAGCTTATTGTCCCTTGCAAACTGCCTCTCACCCTGCAGTACCTTTATATCCACAGAGGTCTGGAAGCTTCCTGCAGTTGTAAAAATCTGGCTGTATCTCGTAGGAATAGTCGTATTTCTGTCAATAATTTTGGTTGAGACACCACCGACCGTCTCAATTCCGAGTGAAAGCGGTGTGACATCCATCAGTATAATCTCTGCCGCACTGCTGCCTGCGACAATTGCTCCACCGAGCTTGCCACCCTGTACTGCTGCACCGAGTGCCACGCACTCGTCAGGATTCAGGTTGTGTGAAGGCTCTTTTCCTGTAATTCTTCTGACCTCCTCAACAACAGCCGGCACACGTGTAGAGCCTCCTACCAACAGCACCATTCCAAGCTCTGCTGCGGAAATCCCCGCATCTGAAAGTGCCTGATTGACAGGAATAGCAGTTCTCTCCACCAGATCCTTTGTTATCTCATTAAACTCAGCCCTTGTGAGGTTCATCTCCATGTGGACCGGCTGTCCCTTTACAGTGGTGATAAATGGCAGGTTGATAGTGGTTGAGGATGAGGATGAAAGCACCTTTTTTGCCTTCTCAGCCTCCTCCCTGACACGCTGCATAGCAGTATTATCCTTTCTCAGATCCACATTCTGCTGTCTGTAAAACTCTGTAACAAGATAATTCGTGATTCTCTCGTCAAAATCATCTCCACCCAGATGATTATCACCGGCTGTGGCAAGCACTTCTATCAGATTGTCCCCTATTTCGATAACAGACACATCGAAGGTTCCTCCTCCGAGGTCGTAGACAAGAATTTTCTGCTGCTGTCCGTGGTCCAGTCCATATGCGAGTGCCGCAGAGGTTGGCTCATTTATGATTCGAAGCACATTAAGCCCAGCAATCCTTCCTGCATCCTTAGTTGCCTGCCTCTGCGCATCCGAAAAATATGCAGGAACTGTGATTACGGCGTCTGTCACTGCCTCACCAATATAGTCCTCTGCATCCTTTTTCAGCTTTCTGAGAATCATAGAAGAAATCTCAGGAGCTGAATACAGCTTTCCATCCACCTTTGCCCTGAAATCGCTTCCCATCTGTCTCTTTACTGAGAAAAATGTTCTATCCACATTGACTGCTGCCTGCCTCTTTGCAGCCTCTCCAACCAGTCGCTCTCCATTTTTTGTAAAAGCCACTACAGACGGAGTTGTTCTCTGACCCTCGCTGTTAGTTATGACTACCGGCTGATTGTTCTCCAATACTGCCACACAGCTGTTTGTTGTTCCTAAATCTATACCTATAACCTTGCCCATTTTATGCCTCACTGTTTACTAATGTTTATTTTCTGAATAGTTACATCTTAATAATACTTTATGCTTGGAAAATTCACTCGTCAAGGCATGAGGCTGTTATTTCAGAGAATGTTTATACTTTTAATTTTTATATCACAACATAACAACAAAGGCACCGCCGAAGCAGTGCCTTTGTTGATTAGTTTATAGGTTGGATTAAATGATAATTGAGGATTGCTTATTCACTTACTTTCTTTTTGAGTAATCCGAGTAATCCACATGCAATGAAAGATCCGATTACTAATGCAACAAGATACATTAACGGATTTCCGATTGTAGGAACTACGAAGATTCCTCCGTGAGGTGCCATGAGTGTACATCCAAATGCCATTGAAAGTCCACCTGCCACTGCTGAACCAACTGCACATGCCGGAAGGACATGAAGCGGATCAGATGCTGCGAATGGGATTGCACCCTCTGTGATAAATGATAATCCCATGATAAAGTTTGTAGGTCCTGCCTTTCTCTCCTCTGCTGTGAACTTGTTCTTGAAGAAGATTGTTGCAAGAGCGATTGCGAGTGGTGGAACCATACCACCAATCATAACTGCTGCCATGATATTGTAGTTTCCGGCAGCGATTGAAGCTGTACCAAATACATAAGCGGCTTTGTTTACAGGGCCACCCATATCTATTGCCATCATTCCTCCGAGAAGTACTCCGAGAACTACTGCGCTTGCACCGTTAAGTCCATTAAGACCGTTGTTGATAGCTGTATTTAAAGCTCCGATTGGAGGCTCAACTACAAACTGCATTATAACGCCTATGAGGAATATACCAAGCAGCGGATAAAGAAGAACCGGCTTCACACCATCAAGACTCTCAGGAAGCTTAGAGAATATCTTCTTTAAGAGATTTACAATATATCCTGCAACGAAACCTGCAACCAGTGCTCCAAGGAAGCCTGATGTACCGTTTGCTGCGATTGAACCGCCTACGAAACCAACTGCAAGACCCGGACGGTCAGCAATACTCATAGCGATAAAGCCTGCAAGGATAGGAAGCATAAATCCAAATGCTGTTCCACCGATTCCCTTAAACAATGCTGCGCCCTGTGTAATAGTACCGAAATTTGCTCTCTGGTCAGCCGGCAGTGAATTAAGGTCAACACTGAATCCATCGATAAGGAATGCGATTGCGATAAGAATACCACCACCAACTACGAATGGAAGCATATGTGAAACACCATTCATCAGATGCTTGTAAATCTGATGTCCAATGCTCTCTTTTCCACCAATAGATGAATGTGAAGCCTCTTTTTTACCTGATGCCTTAAATACAGGAGCATCACCGGCAGCAATTCTCTTTACGAGCTCCTCTGTCTTATTTATTCCGTCAGAAACCTGACACTCAATAACCTTCTTTCCGTCAAAACGGTCTGTAGGCACATTTGTATCACATGCAACGATAACACCGGTAGCCTTTGCAATCTCATCATCTGTGAGTACATTTTTAGCTCCGGCTGAGCCTCTTGTCTCAACCTTTACCTGATATCCCAGCTCCTTGGCCTTTTTCTCAATAGCCTCAGCAGCCATATAAGTATGGGCAATTCCTGTAGGACAGGCTGTAACTGCAACGATAAATACATCGTCCTTCTTCACCTCAACAGGTTCCTTTGCCTCCTTTGCAGCCTCCTTCTCATCCTTTGCCTTTTCAGCACTGTCGATGATATTTAAAAACTCATCTACTGAGCCGGCATTGATAAGAGAATTTGTAAACTGCTCGTCCATCAGCATAACAGAGAGCTTGCTGAGCACCTGAAGATGCACATTGTCCTCTGTGTTTGGTGCAGCGATAAGGAAAATAATCTTTGCAGGTGTACCGTCGAGTGATTCAAAGTCAACCCCATCTTTTACAACCATTGCCGCAAGACCTGCTTTAGTAACAGCATCAGACTTGCAATGAGGAATTGCTATACCCATTCCAATTCCTGTTGTGCCTTCCTCCTCTCTTGCAAAAACACCCTTGCGATACTTCTCCACATCGGCTATTTTGCCACTTTTTGCCATCAAATCAATACACTGATTCAATGCTTCGGTTTTTCCGGCAGGCGTACCATTTAAATTGATACTCTCAGCTGCCAACAAATCCCTGATTGTCATACATCATTCCTCCTAATAGAATATATTAATTATTTATATCAACCTTTTTGATACCGTTTGTTTAATTGGAAGCACTGTCCCATTTATCAATAAGTGCTTCAACCTCAGGCTTTGTAGCCAGCTCCTCAGAAAATGCACTTGCACTTCCTGTACATACTCCATAAATAAATGCCTGCTTATAATCATTTGATTTGAGGTATCCGTAAACAAATCCGGCTACCATCGAATCACCTGCGCCTACAGAGTTTTTGAGCTTTCCTTTAGGAGCCTGTGCCTTAAATTCCTGTCCATCCTCGGTCACAAGCACTGCTCCGTCACCTGCCATTGAGACAAGCACGTTTCTTGCGCCCTGCTCCTGAAGCTTCTTTGCATATTTTATCACATCGTCCTTGTCTGTAATCTCAACCCCGAATATCTCACCGAGCTCATGATTGTTTGGCTTGATGAGGAATGGCTTATATGCAAGCACATTTGTGAGCAGATTTCTTGTCGCATCAACCACGATATTTATTCCACGGCCCTCAAGATGCTTCATAATATCCATATACATTGATGAAGGCATCACATCAGGAATACTTCCTGCGAGCACAAGCACATCAGACTCCTTTAAGCAGTCAAGCTTCTCATAAAGCTTTTTAATGTTGTCCTCAGTGATTACCGGTCCCTGACCATTAATCTCAGATTCCTCATTTGAGCGAAGCTTCACGTTGATACGTGAAATACCATTCTCTACCTCTATAAAATCAGTATCGACACCTTTTTCTACTAAAAGTCTTTTAATTTCATTACCTGTAAAGCCTGCTGTAAAACCAAGTGAAGTATTGCTCATTCCAAGATTTTTAAGAACCATGGAAACATTGATTCCCTTGCCACCTGCAAAAATCTTCTCTCCGGTAGTTCTATTTACTACCCCTGTCTTAAAATCTGTTACATCAACTATATAATCTAATGACGGATTAAAGGTAACTGTGTAAATCATGTTAGACCTCCTTAATGTTTTGGTATTTCTTATATTTATCATTGTTTAGTGCATTTGTAATAATTACAGCATCTTCAAAATCAGCAAACTTGATGCTTGATACCTGCGAAAACTTACTGTCATCCGCAAGAACATATTTCTCCTTGCTGTTTTCCATAGATTTCTTTTTAACCATGGCCTCCTTTATCTCCGGAGTGGTAAATCCATTCTTCACCGTAATGCCGTTGGCACCCCAGAAGCCCTTCGTAAAATTGTATTTATCAAGCGTCACAACCGCCTCATCTCCGACAATAGCCTCGGTAGTAGACTTGAACTCGCCACCCAGAATATATACTGTATATCCCCTATCGGAAATTCTCTTGGCATTAGTCAGAGAGTTTGTAACAAAAACCACATTCTTTGCAGTAATATAATCAATCATGACTGCCGTTGTAGTACCGGCATCTATATAAATAAAATCATTATCCACAATAAGTGATGCCGCATATCTGGCAATCTGTTCCTTTTCGTTGCGATTCTGCTTAAGCCTGTTGATAACCTTCTCATCCTGAGTATGGATATTCGTATTATTTGCAATCGCACCACCATGTACCTTGGTGAGATACCCCTTCTTGTCCATTGCAACCAGATCACGCCTGATTGTTGACTCAGATATATCAAGCTCATCCATAAGCTGCTGAACAGTCACACTTCCCATCGAATCTAATATATCGAGTATTTTTTTGCATCTATCTTCCGCCAGCATCTAATCCCCCCTGTTTATCAAACTATTAAAAGACTTATTTTATAAGCCATTTATTTAATGCTCATTTTCAAATTACTGTATTAAACATTTCAACATTCATTCTGTCTCTTATACACATCTGACGCTGCCGACGATCGCATAAGTGTAGA
>ERZ1027036.661-NODE-661-length-17853-cov-6.814530_pt1 | contig 17853 bp, 16 predicted proteins | sample MGYA00519441_ERZ1027036 | MGnify/ENA primary metagenome ERZ1027036 (study PRJEB26926, sample SAMN06164792) | human gut metagenome | biome: ENVO:00009003; feature: ENVO:2100002; material: ENVO:00002003 | host: Homo sapiens | place: USA | collected 2012 ... | reverse complement strand
TGGCAGGGGCGGGACTGCTGCTGGGCTGGCAGCGCATCCTTCTTGCGATGATCCTCGGCAGCGTTTCCGGTGCGATCATCCACTCGGTCCGCATGAAACGCGGCGCGCCCCGCAAGCTGGCGTTCGGGCCGTATCTTGCCGCCGGGATCTGGGTCGCGGCGCTATGGGGCGACCGGCTCATCGCGGCGTACCTCGGTCTTTTTGGGCTGTAACACGGGAGAGAAAAGGGCAGGCGCGGACCTGCCCGCGAGAGAAAAACAAGAGCCTGTGGGAGGGGCAGAACCGTTCTTCGGGACGGCTGTGCCATTCCCACAGTCCGGGAGGGAGCACTTATGAGCAAGCAAAGGCTGAGCGGCAGGGCGCTGGTGGTGCAGATCACCGAGCGGGAGATCCGCATCGCCCAGATGACGCTGGGCAGCGACGCCATTTCCGAGCGGGTCGTCCTGCCCACGCCGCCGAACGCGGTCGAGGACGGTCAGCTCGTGGGGCTGGACGCCCTGCGGGACGCGATGGAGCCGGTTCTGCGGCAGGGGCTGTTCCGCCGCTGCCGTAAGGTGGTCTTTTCGCTCTGCTCTACGCAGGTCATCAGCGAGAGCGTCACCGTTCCCGCGGTGAAAAAGCAGCAGCGCCTCGGTCAGATGCTGCTGGCGAACATGGACGAGTATTTCCCCATCGACCCGGGCGAATATCAGCTTTCGTGGGAGAGCGTGGGCGTTGAGGCGCGCGAGGACGCGCGTCTTCTGCGCGTGCAGCTCTGGGCGGTGCCGCGCGCGATGCTTCACCGCTACTACGCCCTTGCCAACAGCATGGGGCTGAGCGTTGCCGCCGTCGATTTCTGCGGTCACAGCCACGCCACCGCCGTAGACGCGGACTTTGCCCTGCCAAAGCACGCGAAGTCCTCCGCGGATACGGACGACGGCGTCTGCCTCTATATCAACGCCGAGAGCGAGCTGCTGCTGCTGACCTTTGTCCACAACGGGCAGGTGAAGCTGCAGCGCCTGCTGCAGCGGGGCTATTCCCAGCAGGACGACCTCAATGAGGCGGGCATCGTGCTCGACTACTTCTCCGCCATGCCCGGCCGCGCCCGCCTGACGAGCGCCGTGCTTTCCGGCGGTCAGGGGAAGGAGGCGGGGCTTGCCCCAGCGCTCGCGTCGCTGCTGAATGTCCCCGTCGAAATGGCGGAGACCGACTACGGCGCGCAGTGGCTGCTCTGTCAGGGCGCGGCGCTCACCGCCCTTGACTTCGGCGACCCGGAGCTGAACCACATCACCGGCGCGCGCGCACCCATCAACCGCGCGTGGCAGTACGGTCTTGTGTTCCTTGGCGGCGCGGCGCTGACGGCGTCCGTGCTGCTGCTGCTGACCTCCAAGCTGTCGTGGAGCACGGAGCTGGACGGTCTGCGCGCACAACAGGACCGCCTGACGGCGCTTGCCCAGCAGAACGCTGGCTGCGCGGAGAACTACCACAACTATTCGAGTATGTACGACGCTTACAGCGCCGACTGGGACACCGTATTCGACTCCGTTCGGACATATAACGACAACCTTGAACTGGTGCTGGGCGAGCTGGAGGCAAAGCTCCCCAAGAAGTCAACGGTGACCGCTCTGAGCACGACCGAGTTGTGTCTTGCGGCGCAGGTCGCCTTCCAGAGCAAGGAGGACGCCGCTTATTTTCTCGTGGCGCTGCGCGACGTGCCCTTCATGACCCTCAACACCGTTTCCAGCCTGACCATCGGCCCGCAGGAAGCCTACTCCCCGGACAAAATGATCGCTGCGCTGTACGAGGAAGCGGGGAAGGAGTCCCCTGTGCCGAGCACGGAGGAAAGCGCAGCGGATGGTACTGCGGAAAGCACAACGGATAGTACCGAGGAAAGCAGTACGGAAGAACCTCCCACCGAGGGCGGCTATTCCCTCGATGAGCTGTTCTCCAACGCTTCCAGTGGCAGCGTTGCCATCGACGGGAAAACGCTTCGGAATATGATCCCGCTGCTGAAAGCGGCGGGTGCCGATGACAGTACCATTGCAAAGATGGAAAATTATGCGGATGTGATGGAGCGTTTCGGCGTGACCATTACCCCGGATAACCTCGGCATCCTCTCCGGGATCCAGGGGCTGCTCCCCGGCGGCGGCACGACCAGCACGCCGGGCAGTTCCGGCAGCACAACGGTCGCGCCTACCGCGCCCAGCACGCCGGGCAGTTCCGGCAGTACAGCGGTCACGCCTACCACGCCCAGCAGCGGCACTACGTCCTCTGCTTCTGGCATTGAGTCTGTCGATATTGCAAAGCTGCGTCTCAGTCTGCAATACCTGAACTCCAACCAGCTGGACGCTCTGCAAGCCGTCTACGGGCCGGTGCAGGAAAAGACCTTCTCGCTGGATGACCTGCGCAAGCGCTCCAATACCACTCAGGAGAAGAACGCGATCCGGTCCCTGCTGCAAAACGATCCTGCCGCCATGTATCAGGTTTTCCTGCTGATGCGCGAGGATATCGCCCGTGAGGAAAAGGACCAGATCCTGTACGACAAGATCTTTGACGACATTTGGAAAAACGCCGATCAGCACCGCATGTTCTATGAGAGCGACGATGTGATGCTGAACAAATATCTGCCGAACCTGCTGAATATCCTGACTGACAACAAGACGAATGTCAACGCAACGATCGCGCTCATTCGGCAGAATCAGACGCTGAGCGGCAAGCTTGCGCTCCATCTTGCCAAGGAAATGGGCGAGATCAAAGAGGCCAATACTGCTCTGGATCTCGTGGCGCTCCAAAAGGAGATCAACAGCGGCGCGGCGTTCCAGCGGGATGCCGCCACTGTGGCCGCGGTCAACGCGCTGCTGCGGAAGAATCAGCAGACCTCCGGTACATCCGGCACCTCCGGCAGCACGGGCATGGATGAAAACGATCTGCTGATGTGGATCCTGATGAATCAACTCAAAAATCAAACCGGCGGCTCAGGCATCCCGGATATCTTCAACACCGGCGCTTCTCAGACGCAGAAGCCTGCCGACAACCGCTATTACCTGACGGTCGTGCTGGCCTATGACGAGTCCTTGATCCAGGCGGAGCAGACGCGCAAGGGTCTGGACCGCGACGCCAAGGTTGAGAAAGTGGAGGTGGGCCAGTGAAAGTGATCGGTAGAAACTGGAAGGCTGTCCTGTCAGTCCTGCTCTTGTTGGCCGCCGTTCTGGTGTATGTTCTGGGCTACCGCCCCCGCAGTGAAGCTTACGTCATGGAGCGGGATCAGTTAAATGCTCAGATCACCGCGCTGCAAACCACCATCGTCGAAAACGAGATGTACAAGGACGTGCAGGATCAGCTTGAGCCGGCAGAGGCCGCGATCGAGGAAAGCCGCGCCGCGCTTTATGAGAACTTCCCCGCGGATATGAAGGAAGAAGATCAGATCCTCTACCTGCTGTATCTGGAAAAAACGCTGGGGACCGGCAGTAAGGAGCTGGGCTACACCCAGAAACTGCACGATATTTTCCTTCAGCGCTTCGGGAACGGCGGCGACATCGAGTTTTCTTTCGGTGAGATCACGCCGATGCAGGCCTTGAGCGATGGCGCACTCCTTGAGGGCTTGAACCTGACGGTGTACTATCACGCCTCCTATCAGGAGTTCAAGAACATGGTGCACGCGCTGGCAACGGATGAGCGCATCACCTCTATCCGGTATGCCACCTTCAACTACGACAGCGAAAAGAAGCTGCTGGACGGGCAGATGACCCTGACGCTGTATCTGATGCCGTCCGCTCAGAACACCTATGAGGAACCGGGCGTAACGCCGCCCGCGACCGGTAAGACAGACATTTTCAACTGACCCATTGGGAGAGACAAGGCATGAAAAAGATCGGGAAAGAGAGAACAGCGGGCTTTTCGCTGCTGGAGGTCGTCGTGGCGATCGCCATCATCGGCCTGATCTCCGCGCCCATCTGTTCCAGCCTGATTCTGGCGGGGCGGATCAACGCCCACAGCCAGGCCGTCATGGAAGCCCATCTGAACGTCCGTACCGCCGTGGAGACCCTGATGAAGAACGGCGTCACGGAGGCAAGTCCCGCTTACCACGAAAGCGAGTTCCCCAATGTGACGGTCATAACGGTAAAAGACGGCGAAAACCCCTATTATCATGTCACGGTGTCGGATAAGCGCACGGAACCGCTCGTTACAGTGGAAACCTATGTCCGCGCGGTGCCGGAAGGCGGTGGCGCATGAAGAAGCTCTGGAAAGACAACGGCGGTTACGCGCTGGCGTATGTGCTCATCGTCGTTCTGGTGCTGTGCGCCGTCGCCGTGTCCGTCTGCACCGCGGCGCTGAAAAATTATCAGGCGCAGGAGCGCTCCATCCGCCAGACGCAGCAGCTCTATCAGGCGGAGGGCGAGATCGAAAAATTCGTGGCGCTGGCGGAAGATGTGAGCTCTTTAACGGTTTCTGGGACTTATGGCTCGGTAAGCGACGCAATGAACGCGGCGAAAACAGCGTACAAAAATTACTTAACCGAGCTGGTAAAACCACCGGCCAGCGGATATACCTTGCCCCTTGATTCTATCAAATTCGACAACAGCTCCTGCGAATTTACGCTTACTTACCAAAACGATACCGTTTGCATCAAGACAGAGATCAGCATGGCGCTCAATGTAATAACGCCGCTGGACGGAACGTCCGAAACGACGTACACCGCTGAGGTCATCAAGGCGACGCACCACTACAACACCTATACCATCACCCACTTGACAGCGAAAGGGGGATGAGCGGATGAAACGAAACAACAGCGGCTTCACCATGGTCGAACTGCTGGTGACCGTCGCTGTCAGCTCCATCGTGCTGGCAGCCGCAGCGTCGCTGATGCTGCTCGGACTGCGGGTGCATCAAACGACGCAGAAAGAGGCGGGCGAGCAGCAGACCGTGCGCATCGTGCTCTCCGCGCTGGAGGATCTCTCCGCCAGCGGCAAGATCTACCGCGTGGAGCCGCTCTCCGACGGCTGGCAGCTACAGGGAAAGACTGCCGACGGCACTCCCGGCGCGGTGCTGCTGCGCTACAACAGCGGAACGCTCACGAGCGGCACGAGCGGCGATCAGGTGCTGCTGGACAACCTGCGCGGCGCGCGGGTCGATCTGGACGGCAGCCTCGTGACCTTCACCTTCGCGACCGCGGCGCACAGCTACAGCACCTCCGTTTTCTGCCGCACCGGGATCGAGGGCGACAGCGTCGGCAAAGTGGAGGCGCAGGAAAAGCTGGAGAATCCGACCCTGCCGACTCTGCCGTCTACGGTGGAAAAGGACGCGCGGTTCGCGTTTTTAAAGACGCTTGCCGGACAGTACGACAGCAGGGGAGAGATCAAGGACGCCGACAGCACTTACACTTACAAATACTTCTCCGAATGGTACATCCGCAGCTACAAGGATAACCCCGGCTGGAACCAATACACCCCCTGGTGCGCCTGCTTCCTCTCGTGGGCAGCCGATCAGCAGAAAGCCTCCATCAACGGCGATCCGCCCAAATTCGCAGACGTGGATGAGGGCATGAAGGGATTCAAGGATAGCCGTATGTGGCGCGAAGGCGGTGACACCAACAATAAGCCCATCCCCGGCGACTATGTCTTTTTCGACTGGGACGGCCGCAACGACCCGGACGGCGGCAAGGACCCCGACCACGTCGGCGCGGTGCTGTGCGTGGAAGGGAATTTCCTTTACACCATCGAGGGCAACAGCGGCGGCAGGGTCGCCGTCCAGCGCTACGATCTGAACGATAAGCGCATCGTGGGCTACGGCGTGCTGAACTGGAAGGCAGAATAGGAAACCACAGAGTAATCATCTGTTCATATAATTCTCAAAAAGAAAACAAATATATTGAGGAGGATACAACATGAAAAAGCAAGTAGGAAACAAGCTGCGCGGCAGCGCAGGCTTTACGCTGGTAGAGCTTATTGTGGTCATCGCGATCATCGGCATTTTAGCCGGCGTCGGCACGGTGGGCTACGGCGGCTACATTAAGCGCACCAACGAGGGTCTGGACGAGACTCTGTATAAGAACATCATCTACGCCGGTGAGATCGGCAAGTATGAGAACCCCGGCGTAACGGGCCGCGTGATCGTCACTAAGACGGACGCACATGTCGAGGCTGTTGGCGGCACTTCCGACGACGTGAGTGTCGTTGAGAAGTGGATGAAAAACGCCTTCGGCGACGGCTGGGAAAACACGGTGAAGTACCGCACGGATAAGTACGCAAACGGCACTTACGGAACGATTATCCTGCCCGGCATGGATTTCACGCTGGATGAGGCACATAAGCCCCTGCTTAACAACTTCCAAGCCTCCAATCTGAGCGGTCACGAACTCGCACTGACAAATACCATGAACAACCTCGCCGGCATGTTTACCGATTGGTTTAAAGATAAAGATAGCACTGGTGAAGCCTCCGTTAATAACATGCAAGACTATATGACAGAAGAGGAATTTGAAACATACAAAAAATTTCTGACGGATACGATTGGAAAAGAAGGATTAAATGATCTCACCAACACGGAGATCGCCAACGCCACCATTCTTTATGTCGCTTCCAAGGCAAAAAACATGAAAGCCGCAGACGTTCTGGAGAAATTCGGCTCCACCGGTGATATCGATGCAGTTACGAATGCATATGGCGATCTGCCCACGGCCGCACTGATGTACGGCACCATGACCGGCTATGCAAACTCCAAATATGCCAGTGATGACTTTAAGAAAAAAATGGAAACGCCCCCCACGGGTATTAACGATGTTAAAAAATTATTAGGAGAGATGCAAAAAGAACCAAACCTTAAAGTTTATATGAACAACACGGAAAAGGGCGCGGCAGCGGATATGAATGGCTACCTTGCCGCATTGCAGATCATCAGTGAGAGCAAAGACAAATACGGCGTTAAGTTCGATATTTCCAGCAACACTGCCTTCAACGACGACCAGACGCTTGCTCTGCTGCAGGCAGTCCTGAATTCCAAAACCTAAATATGGCTCTGCTCACTTGGCTGTCTGACCACAGCCTTACCCTGCTTCTCACGGTCAGCGCTGCGTTCACCTATTGGTGGCTGTGGCGCTGCCGTGAGCGGCTGCGGCTGGATCGCCGCTTTGTTGCGCTTGCGCTCGCGGTGGGGCATATCTTCATTGGGCTGTTCAGCGTCAAGGCCTTCGCGGTTCTTGAGGCGTTCGACATGGGCGCGATGGGCAACATGAGTCTGTTCGGCGCGGTGTTCTTCATGCCCCTCGTCTACTGGGCGTTCGCAAAGCTCAGCGGACGCAGCGCGGCGGATGTATTCGATGTGTTCACCATTTGCCTTGTATTCACGCTGATGTGCGCCCGCCTGAACTGCATTATTTCAGGATGCTGTCTGGGGGCGCACATCCCCATCGAGGGGCTGACGCATCTGCGTTTCCCCACACGCGAGATGGAACTGATCTTCTATGTCATCCTGCTCTCGCGCCTGTGGCGCAAGGTGCTCTCCGGCAGCGCGCGGGGCATGATCTACCCCATCTATATGATCGCCTACGGCATTTTCCGTTTCGTGACCGAGACGCTTCGCGTCTCGAATCGAACGGACAGCATCCTGCACATCTCTCACCTCTGGGCGCTGCTGTCGCTGGGGATCGGCATCAGCATTTACGGCGAATTGCGAAAAAAAGAGAAAAAAACAGGAGGACGACGGAATGATTAAACGGATCGGCAGGCGCTTTGTGTCGCTGCTCCTGACGTTTGTCACGGTACTCACGCTGCTGCCGGCGATGACCCTGCCGGCGTTGGCGGCGACCAACGGCACTGTCACCGGCTTAGCCGATGAAAACATCGGCTTGAGCTTTACAGGTGACGCGGACAATGCGTGGTCTGCCAGCGGCTTGCAGATCGTCGGCTCCGCCACCGGCAAGGCCAGCGAAAGCTGCGGCGACAGCGACACACACTACAACTCTACCCTGACCATTACCAACAATAAGACCACGAAGGCGACGCTGTCTTTCGACTACACCACCGTGCTGAGCGACGGCACCATTCAGGTGGACGGTACGGCGGTCACCATGGGCGGCAAGTTCTCCAAGGAGCTTGCTCCCAACGCCAGCATCAAGGTCTACATCAAGTCTGGCAACACCAGCGCCGCCACCAAGATCACGATGACCGATGTGAAACTGGTATCCGATGCGACTGCCACGGTGACCTTCCTGCCTGCCGAGAACGGCAGCTACACCGTGGACGGAAAGGCCATCACCGAGGTGTACACCAACTCCAAAAGCTCCAAGACCGCCTATCAGGTCAAAGCGACTCCGGAGACGGGCTACAAGTTCATGGGTTGGTACGATGAAACTGAGGGGAAATATATCGACACCGCACCGACCACCGCGCTGAACATTGAAAAAGACTGCACCATCACGGCGCGGTTTGTGAGCAATACGACGGCGATTTTTGAGACCGGCGGTCAGGTTTTTGATGACCTCGGCAAGGCGATCACCGAGGCGAAGAAGAACCCGTCCGCCACCATCACACTGGTCAACAGCGGCACGATCACAGGGAGCTATACGATCCCATCTGGTGTTACCCTGCTGATTCCTTGCGATGATGCGCATACAGTGTATAGAGAAATGCCGGGGACAATCGGGAATGTAAAAGCAGACCATACTCAAGCAGTATATGCCAAGCTAACGATGGGAAGCGGAACAAAGCTTGTCGTTAACGGGGCATTAAGTGTCGCGGCACAGGTGAGTTCTGCAAACTCTTCCTATACTAGCGTTCCAACAGGGAAATACGGACAGATTGAAATGCAGGACGGTGCAAGTATTGTACTGGAAAGCGATTCAAGTCTATACTGTTGGGGGTTTATTACAGGAAAGGGAGACATTGTCGCAAAATCGGGATCGAAAGTGTATGAAGAATTTCAGATTGCTGACCACCGCGGTGGCAATAAAACAAGAACTTTGAATAGTCAGGAAAAGACGTTTCCGTTTTCACAGTATTATGTTCAGAACATAGAAGCAAGACTGGAGATCCAATATGGTGCCATTGAAGAAGCTGTATGCAGAATGTACGCTACAAGTGACGACCCAGCGGATATAACGTTGCATTTTATTGCAAAGGATAGTGGCGGACTTTTCAATTTAACAAGCAAGGATAGTAAGTTTGTTAAGTGGTATGATCCACAAACAGAGCGTGTAAGCTACGAAGTGTACGGTGATGCGAATCTGAGTAGCATATCGTTTACACTGAAGGTCTCAATATTTTCTGTGAAAGTGAACTCCGCACACTTTAACCTGCCGATCATGCAGAATGCAACGATCAACGTAAAGAGCGGAACAACAACGATCGACCAGAGACTATGCCTGATTCCCGGATCACAGTTGATAATCGACGAAGGGGCAACGGTCAATATTGCAAACGGGAAATACGTATTTGTGTATGACCGTAGTGACTGGGTTTACAAGGAGTGGGATACGGAGAAGATCCCCGTAAACGGTCAAGAAAAACCAAGGTATAACAACTCGGGATTTACTTTCCCCGGATCAACGGACTTTAGACCGGAGTACTACACGCCGAGCCGCAACAGTGATAACAGCAAATGTTGGACATCCCATTTTACAACCGCAGACATGAAGGATGTAAAGTTCGATGTTAACGGTACGCTTAATGTTAGCGGAAAGCTTTATACCACCCAAGGCGGCGCTGATATCACAAGCTCGTTAGGTAGTGGGAAGGTTGTGCTGTCGAGCGCTGCACCCGCTAATGTCACAACGTATCAGTATATGCAATCCCGCAAGGAGTATAATTCTTCGAGCGGAAAGTACGATAAAGATGCAGCGGGTTATAAGGATATTAGCGCCACCCCCGCCAAGCTGCACAACGCCGACGGCAGCTACACCGAAACCAATGATGCCAAGGCCGGTGATACCTTTATCTACTGCAAATGCCAGGATTGCGGCGACGGCACATGGGTGAAGGATGTCGCGGCGATCATCAACAACGGCACGCAGGGGGACACCTATTCCACCCTGCAAGCCGCGGTCGATAAGTACTCGCCGGACAACAGTACCGCTCCGACGAACTACATCAAGCTGCTGCACAGCACCACCGAGAAGCCTATCAGCGTCAACAACAAGAGTCTCTATCTCGACCTGAACGGCTGCACGGTGACGGGTAATATCACGGTAACGAGCGGCTATAAGCTTTACGGCATGGACAGCTCTGCGAAGGCGGACTATACTACCGCCCCGAGCGGCAAGATCGTTGGCAAGGTGACGGGCACGGTAGCCCCGACCTACCAGACGCCGGGTGATACCTACGATTGCTATGTTGCCATTCCGGGGACGGAAGCAGATAATGAAACCACAAATCTGTCCTTCCACCGCTTCAACATCTCCGTCACCGGCTACCGCTTCGAGCTGACCACCGGCGGCACGCCGCAGTGCGCGCTGTTCTTCATCGGCAAGTTCCAAGGCGACGCCGAGGCAAAGAAACACCTGACGTCTCTGGGCTTTACCCTGAAGGGTGAAGATGGCAGGCCGCTTGGTACAGACAGCTCTCCGATCCCTGCGAATCCGAAGGACATCCCCGATATGCCCGCTGATGGAAAGGAGAGCACGAGCGAAGTCGTTCGCAGTGGTGACGCCTATCTCTTCGAGGTGTACCTGAAACGTTCCTTCGATAGGAATTCGACCGATAAAACTGCCTATACCGAGAAGATCATTGCCACCGCGCAGGCAATGTTCAAAAATAACGGAACGCAGGATAGCGAACCGAAAAAGTGGAGCTTCAAGGATGCCTGGACGGAAACCGACGGCCTCAAGGACCTCACTACCAAGCAGCAGGAGATCCTCAACAAATTCCTGACCGATCTGGGCATCAACCAGCAAACGGAGTGAATCAGCATGATGAAAACGATAAAAAAACCTTATATCGCTCCGTCCGCTGAGCTGATCCTGCTTGCGCCGATGGAGGCGCTGGCCGCTACGGGCATATCGACTGAGGACGAGGTTGCCTTGAAGCAATGGGGCTACAAGCCCTTCACCGTTGCCAGCGTCACGAGCAAGCGCACCTACTGGGGCGAGAATGGAAAGATCAACAAAAAGTAATGCTTTACCGAATCGCTGATCTGATCGTAGAAATGTCCCCCAAGGGACGCACGGCTGCCCAGGCGGAGGTCTATCGGACCTCCGCCCGGGGCGGCGCGGCGGATATCACCATCCGCGTGGGCGGCGCGGAGGCGCTGTCGCTCTGTCCCGAGCTGGAAACGGAGGACCTTGCGGAGTACATCGCCACAGGCGACTGCTTTGCCGTGGGGCTTCTGTCCCACGAGGGGATGATGCTTCACGCCTCGGCGGTGGAATATGGCGGACAGGCCGTGTGCTTTTCCGCGCCGCCGGGCACGGGGAAATCCACCCACACGGAAAAATGGGTGCGCCTGTTCGGCGCGTCCATTCTGAATGACGACAAGCCCGCCCTGCGCCGCGAAAGCGGTGTATGGCAGGTCTTCGGCACGCCATGGTGCGGCAAGGAGGCGCTGCATCTGAACCGCAGCGCGCCCCTGCGCGCGATCTGCTTCCTCTTTCAGGGGGAGGAAAACGCTTTACAGCCGCTCACTCCGGCGGAGGCTTTACCTCTGCTGCTGAGCCAGACCCCCTTCCGTCTGCATCGGGAGGACATGGATCGGCTGCTTGCCGCGGCAGACCGTCTCCTGCGGGAGACGAACGTGTTCCGGCTGATTTGCCGGAATGACGACAGCGCCGCCTATTTTGTCCGGGAGAAACTGTTCCCGGATCAAGCCAAAGCCATCGATTGACAGGAGGCAGTACGCAAACGCCGTGCTGCCCGCTGCCAGTGGACGGAAGCGGCACAAAGAGTACCGACTGATATGCGGCTTTTTGTGCCGCCTTTAGACTATTCAGGCGGTCTCTCGCCAAAAGGGGCGGAAAGCCCCGCTCAAGATCTGTCCAAACGCAGACAGAAAGGGAAATACAACCATGAACGAATCCAACATCAACCGATCCAGCGACATTCTGGAGATCGACCTTTGGAAGCTGCTGCTGCTTTACCTCAGGCGGTGGCGGCTGATCCTGCTGTGCGCACTTGCCGCCGCGGTGATCTCCCTGATCTACACCGCCAATTTCATTACGCCGCTGTATCGTGCCAACGTCACCATCTACGTCAACAATATAAAGGCAAATCAGCAGGTAGATTATATCAGTGCGGCCAACCTCGCGACCTCCCAGCAGCTCGTCAACACCTATGTCAATATCATCCGCAGCGATACCGTGCTGGAAAAGGTGGTCAAGAGCGCGAGGCTCGATTACTCTGCGGCTGAGATCCGCGGCATGATGACGACGGCGCAGGTGGATGAGACCGAGCTGTTCTCGGTATACATCTCCCATCCGGATCCGGAAATGGCGGCGAAGATCGCCAACGCGGTGGCGACCGTCGCCCCCGGCGAGATCGAGGAATTTGTCGAAGGCAGCTCCACCAAGATCATCGACCATGCCAAGGTGCCCACGAGCCGCTATACCCCAAGCTATCGGAAAAATACCCTTTTGGGCTGCGCGGTGGGTCTGCTTCTCGCGGTCGTCTATGTGACGCTGCTGTATCTGATGGACGTTCGCATCAAGAACGAGGAAGACCTGACGCAGCTTTTCGATCTTCCCATGCTGGGGCAGATCCCCTCTTTCGCGGAGAATGAGCGGAAAAAGGCGGGTCTCAGCGCACAAAAAGCCGATGAGCACGGCGGAGAGAGGTAAGGCGACATGAAAAAGAAGCATTTTTCTCTTCTGTGGAGATCCCGGCGGCACGACGCGCCGGATACTGCCGCGATCATGGAAGTGGAGCGGAAAAACATCCTCTCGGAAAAGAGCGATTTTTTCATCCGTGAGTCCTATAAGGCCCTGCGTACCAACGTGACCTTTTCCCTGGCGGACGAGACGGCGTGCAAGGTCCTGATCGTGACCTCCGCCATGCAATCCGAAGGAAAGAGCATCACCGCACTCAACCTTGCCATCTCCTATGCGGAGATGAAGCAGCGCGTCCTTCTGATCGACTGCGACCTGCGCCGTCCCAAGCTGGCGCGTCTGCTGTCCGCGAAGGAAAAGGTAGGACTGAGCAACCTGCTTATCCAGCCGGAGCTGCTGGGAAAGGCCATCCATGATTCCGGCATTGAGGATCTTGATGTCATTTTTGCCGGCGACGTGCCGCCCAACCCGTCGGAACTGCTCGGCTCTGCCCGCATGAAAACGCTGCTTGACAGCCTGCAGAAAAACTACGATTACATCATTCTCGATACGTCTCCCGTCAATCTGGTGACGGATGCCTGCGTTCTGGTGCCTGAGAGCAGCGGCGTGCTGTTCGTGGTACGCGCGGGTCTTTCCGAGCGCGGGAGCGTCCTGCGGGCGGTGGAGCAGTTAGAGCGCTCCCACGCGAAGATCCTCGGCTTTGTTCTCAACGAGGTGACGAGGGAGAACGGATACTACGGATATCGGAAATACGGCTATCGACGCCACCGCTACGGCTACGGACGCGGCTACGGCTATGGGCACGGCTACGGTTACGGATACGGACAGGAGAAGCCGGATAGCGGGGAACGGAGCATCCCATGACCGATCTTCACACCCATATTCTGCCCCGCATGGACGACGGCGCGCCGGACACGGCAGCCAGTCTTGCAATGCTCCGCATGGAGGCAGCGCAGGGCGTTACGGGTGTAGCGCTCACCCCCCATTTTCATCGGGACAGGGAGAGCATAGAGCAGTTTCTCGCGCGGCGGCAAGCCGCTTGGGAGCATCTTTCCGCAGCGATGGAGAAAACCGCCGAACCTTTTCCTGACCTTGTGTTGGGTGCAGAGGTGGCATGGATGCCAAATATGAACCATTGGGACGATCTTGAGGCACTGTGTCTCGGTTCGAGCCGTTATTTGCTGCTGGAACTACCCTTCACCCTCTGGAACAATAGTATGATCGACCAGCTTTACTCGCTGGCGGCACAGAGCGGCGTTACGCCGGTGCTGGCGCATCTGGAGCGGTATCTGGGGCGGCAGAAGAAAGAGCACATACAGGAATTGTATCGCCTGAACATCCCCATCCAGCTCAGTGCCGGATGCCTGCTGCATCCCATGGCGCGGTGGAAACTCCTTCGGCTGCTGAGGGAGGGGCAATCCTTTTTCCTTGCATCCGACTGTCACGGCACACAGCAGCGCGCGCCCGATCTGGGCCCTGCCGCGGACACTGCCAAAAAACGCCTGACGGAGGATGCGCTGGAAACGCTCCTTTGCCGCAGCGACGCGATCTTCACCGCAGCGCGCGCAGAACAGGAGAGGGAATATGCGAAGAAATGAGAATTTCATCCTGCGCCGGGTCGCAGATATGTCGGTCATCGTCCCTTTGGGGGCGGCTGCCGAAGCATTTCCGGGAATGATCTCCGTAAACGAGACCGGCGCATTTTTATGGGACCTTTTGAAACAGGAACAGACGCTCCAAAGCCTTGGAGACGCCTTATGCGCCGTGTATTCGGTCGAACGGGAGCAGGCGGAGGCAGACGCAGCCGCCTTTCTTGACAAGCTGAGACCCGTCGGCGCGGTGGACGGTCTGTAGGATGGAGGTCCGGCAGATCCCCATGGCGCAGCTGCGCGAACTGCTCGATGAGCAGCTCGCGCACGGAGAAGCACTCCTTCCGGTAACAGGAAACAGTATGTGGCCGCTTCTTGCCGGTGGGCGGGACATGGTGCGCCTTGCGCGGCTCGACCGCCGCGTGCAACCAGGCGATATCGCCCTCTATCAGAAGGCGGACGGCAGCTATATCCTGCACCGCGTCATCCGCCTGTGTGCGCCAGAGACCTGCATTTGCTGCGGCGACGCTCAGTGGGAAGGGGAGCAGGTCGATGAGGCGCAGATCATTGCGTACGTCACCGCCTTTCGCCGCAAGGGGCACTGGCAGGAGACCGCCCTGTCCCGACCCTATCGGCTTTATGAACACTTTTGGGTCCATACCTTTCCCGCCCGTCGCCCCTTGCTGAGGCTGCTGCGATTCCTTCAGCGGGCACGGAGGGGACTGATACGCGGGAGAAGATAAGATGAGTCAGTCGAAGAAAAAGGCGGCGGGCGCGTACAAAGCGCCGCTCACGCTGCTGTATGCAGGCATCGCCGCGCAGGCGTTCGGCATCGCGGCGCTTGCCCTGGTGAGCCGCCGGGTGCTGGATGAGGGCGGCAGTCCGTGGGGCTGGGTGCTGTTGTTTCTGGCGCTGGCTCTCCCGCTGCTCGACGGCGGGCTTGACCTGCTTTCCGGCAGGACGGTCGACCGCGCGGCGGTATCGCTGCGGCGCGACACACTTGATACGCTTTTGAGCAAGGATGCGGAGGCATACAGCCGCTACCACAGCGGGCAGGTCTTCAGCCGCCTGACGCAGGACGCTTACACCGTCTGCGAATGGCGGATCGTCGGCCGCCCCCAGGTGGCGGGGCAGCTCATCCGACTGCTTTGCGCCGCATCCGCGCTGTTTTTCGTCAATATCCCCCTTGCCCTTGCGGTCGTAGGCGCGGGCGCGCTGGCGATCGCCGGCGGGCGGCTGCTGCGAAAGTATCTGACGCGGCGGCATCTGCGCGTGCGTCAGGCGGAGGAAGGTCTGACGGGCTGCACGCAGGAGATCCTGGAGCATACGGAGCTTCTGCGCAGCATGACGGCGGGGGAGGAGGCTGTCCGCCGCTTTGAAGGACGGCAGAAGGAGTGGCTGCGCGAGCGCAAGCGCCTGCGCGTCTTCTCAACGGGGGTCGGAACCGGATTTTCCGCCGTATTGCAGCTTGGATATGCCGTTCTTCTTGTCTGGGGCGGCATCGCCATTCGGGAAGGAAGGCTCTCCTTCGGCGACCTTGCGGCGCTGTTGCAGCTGCTGGCGATGTTCCAAAGCCCGCTTACGGGCTTGTCGGGCGTTCAGTCCCGGCTGGCAGCCGTCCGCGCGGCGGAGGCGCGGCTGGATGAGCTGTATTCCCTGCCTGGGGAGGCGCCGGGACAAGCGGCGGAGGAGGACGACGTCTTTCGCGCCATCGTGTTTGAAAACGTTACCTTTTCCTATGAGGGCGAGGAACAGCCTGTTCTGCGGAATTTTTCCGCGCGGCTGCCGCTCGATCGCTGGACCTGCCTCACGGGAATATCCGGGAGCGGAAAAAGCACGCTTTTCCGCCTTATTCTGGGGCTGTACCACCCGCAGCAGGGCCGGGTATACCTTGAAACCGAGCGGGGGGAGCTCCCTTGCTCCGCTGCCGTGCGGGGACTGTTCGGCTATGTCCCACAGACGCCCTGGCTCTTTTCCGGCAGCATTCGCGAAAATCTGCTGCTTGCAAAGCCCGAGGCGGATGACGCCGCCCTTTGGGAGGTGTTGGATCGGGCGCAGTGCGGCTTTGTCCGCGACCTGCCCGACCGCCTTGAAACCGTCCTGAGCGAAGAGGGGGGCGGTCTTTCCGCGGGACAGCGCCAGCGCCTTGCCATCGCCCGCGCGATGCTTTCCGCCCCGCGCTTTTTGCTGCTTGACGAGATCACCTCGGCGCTGGACGAGGATACGGAGGCACGGCTGCTGACAGAGCTGACGGGCGCGTATCCGGCGGCGGTATTCGCCACCCATCACAGCGCCCTGCCGGGCAGGCTGCACAGCGAGACGCTGCATCTTGAGGGCATTGTCTGAAAAAGTAGAAACGTGATTCTTACAACTTATTATACAATGGAGGATGAAGATGAACATGAAACGGAACATTGCGAGAATGCTGGCACTGCTGCTGGTGCTCTGCACGCTGCTGCCGCAGACCGCGCTGGCCGCGACGACCTATTATGTCGATGTGACCATCTCCGGTCCCGACGCCGACGGAGTGAATCGGACGCTCAACGCCTCCTCCAGCCGGTATGGCACGATGAGCACGCCCCTTGCATCGGAGCTTGCCTCCGTCGTCGACAGCAAATACGGCGAATTGGAGACTGTTTTTGCCGGGACCGGCCTCAGAACCATCGTGGACACGGGCGCCGAGGCGTTCCGGGAAGGCGAGAGCGCGTGGAACCTCTACGTGGAGAAGTATTATGACAGCGTGGACAGCGCCTTCAAGGATACGCTCAAGAGCCTTTCCTCCACCTTCTCGAACCTCACGGTCGACCGCGTCAACCGCGTGACCTATCGGGACAACGGCCGTCTCTATACCGTGACCGTGACGCTCAAGGCCTACACCACCGGCTCGGACAGCGGCATGAATCCGCCCGTCGTGCCCACGCCCGACGGCCACAAGATCGTTGTGGAGCCTGTGCCGAACAACACGCTGCGCGCGGACAAGAATACCCTGCCCAAGGGTGAGACCGCCGTCATCCGGGACAGCGCCGCGTCGAACGGCTATGTCCTCTCCGATCTGGCGGTCAAGGATGTGAGCGGCAACGACATTCCCGTGAGCAAGCAGTCTGACGGCGTCTACACCTTCACCATGCCCGAAAGCAGCGTGTCCGTTCGCGCCGTGATGGTCGCCGACCCCAATGTGACCGGCATCGCCAAGCAGCTGAACACCGATCAGGACATTGCCTATATGCAGGGCATGGCGGACGGCAGGTTCTATCCCGCAAGCTCCGTTACCCGCGGACAGGTGGCGCAGATCTTCTACCGCCTGCTGAAGGAGCAGAAGGTTTCCTCCAAATCCACCTTTACGGACGTCCCCGACACGCTCTGGTGCGCCGAGGCGGTGAATGCCCTTGCCTCTCTTGGCATCGTGGAGGGCGTCGGCAACGGCAAGTTTGCCCCGAATCAGTCCATCACCCGCGCCGAGTTTGTCACCATCTGCGCCCGCTTCACCCAGGTCTCCGCGAGCGGAGAGACCTTTCCCCTGTCTCTTATACACATCTC
>ERZ1027036.659-NODE-659-length-17895-cov-5.046637_pt1 | contig 17895 bp, 9 predicted proteins | sample MGYA00519441_ERZ1027036 | MGnify/ENA primary metagenome ERZ1027036 (study PRJEB26926, sample SAMN06164792) | human gut metagenome | biome: ENVO:00009003; feature: ENVO:2100002; material: ENVO:00002003 | host: Homo sapiens | place: USA | collected 2012 ... | reverse complement strand
CGATCGTCGGCAGCGTCAGATGTGTATAAGAGACAGGTATTACATCCCACTTTACATAATCATTTTCCTTTTCGGGATTGTGATAGGCAGCTTCTTAAATGTCTGCATTTACAGGCTGCCGCTTAAAGAGAATATTGCAACAACGGGTTCTCACTGCATGAGCTGTGGTCACAGGCTTAGATGGTACGATTTAGTGCCGCTGTTCTCATGGCTGCAGCTCGGCGGTAAGTGCCGATATTGCAAGGCAAAGATATCAGTGCAATATCCGCTCATCGAAGCGATGAACGGAATCGGGTATGTACTGATATTCATTATCAATGACATAAATATTGACAGCATACTGTTATGTCTGTTTTTCTCAGCTCTGGTTGTGCTGTCAGTCATCGACTGGAGAACCTATGAGATACCGATAGGTGTCAACATTACCATTCTGGTGCTCGGTGTGCTAAGAAGCGCGCTCGACTACCACAATATTGTCTCACACCTTATCGGATTTGTTTGTGTCAGTGCTTTTCTGCTTCTGCTAATCCTTATAACAGGCGGCAGGGCGATGGGTGGCGGTGATGTGAAGCTCATGGCAGCCGCAGGACTTTTTCTTGGATGGAGAGAAGTCACACTGGGCTTTTTCCTAGGCTGCATAATAGGCTCAGTAATTCACCTGTTACTTATGAAGTTTGCCCACAAGGGCAGACAACTCGCATTCGGACCATACCTCTCATCGGGAATGGTCATAGCAATGCTGTTCGGAGATAACCTTATAAAATGGTATCTCGGACTATTCTAATTTAAGAGAACTAAAATCGTATGATTAATAGTTCTCTTACATATCCCTGCTTACATAGGATAATAATACAACAACGCAGGTAAGCAGCGATATGTAAGAGAACTATACTAATATAACCTCATAACGGATGCACATAATCATATATGCTATTCCAGTATAAATAGACAATTGCGAAACTCAAATTTTACTGTAAACAGTTGTGCAATTTTACTAGTACACTGCCGGACCTTTTGAACGCCGTCGGTGTTTAGCGGCTGTATTTTAGCCGCTTATGCACCGCTACGGCTTTCAATGAGTGAGAACGTGTCCGGAAGGGTACTAGTAAAATTGCACAACGTCCGGCTGTAATATACTAAGTTTTGCAAACACCTAATCCGGTATAAAAAGTAAAAGGAGAACACTCATGGCTTCTAAGGTCACCAAATTCATCACCATTTCAATAGGCAGCTCGGAAATCAAGCTCTCCGAGCTTGACAGCAGCAGGAAGAATATTTCAGTTCTGTGGGCGGAGACGGTTCCTACTCCGGCTGATTCTTATGATGAGGGAGAAATCGTGGATATTGAGAAGATTTCAAGGATTCTCAAGCAGACGATTTTCAAGAACCGCATCAATGCAAAGCACGTTATATTCACGGTGCATGGTCCTAAGTTTGCCAACAAGGAGATTATTATTCCGAATGTTAAAACGGATAAGATTAAGTCGGTCGTGGATGCGAACTGCTCAGAGTATTTTCCTATTAACACGGAGGAGTATGTATTTTCATATTCCATACTTGAGCATTTCGTCCAGGAGGGAAGAAAGCAGATGCGTCTCATGGTGGTAGCCGCACCGGAGGAGATTATTGAGAGCTATTATACCCTTGCAGAGCGGCTTGAGATGAAGCTTGAGTGCATTGACTATGCAGGTAACTCAACCCTTCAGATTATCAAGCAGCAGGTTGAGGAAGCGCCGAACATAGTTATTCAGGTCAACCAGGCGACAACTGTTGTCAACATTATGAAGAAGGGTATCCTGCAGATGCAGAGAACCATTCCGTATGGAAAGAATGTACTTATTAATGCGGTCATGGACGAGAAGCAGATACCTGAGGCGGGAGCGGAGGAGCTTGTAAAGCATGAGAAGCTTATCCACTCCTCGTTTGACGGAGACCAGGTTACTGATTCTCTCAGATACATGGTAGCCAACCTGAGCCGTGTTGTCGATTATTACACGACAAGAAATCAGGACAGCCCTCTTGACAAGGCATATCTTATAACGGATGGTGTGCAGATTCTTGGATTGCTCGATTTGCTGAGCAATGAGCTTAATATTCCTATAGTCATGATGGATGAGCTTAAGAATGTCACAGGCAGCAAGTACTATGAGATGCCTGAGAACCACCTTATGAATTATCTTGAGAACCTTGGAACGGTCATTGAGCCGATTAACTTCGTGTCCAGAAAGCATATAGCAACGGCACAGAAGAAGGAGGTTAAGCATAACAATACAGCGCTTATAGCAGGCTCTTTGATTATATCAGCCGTGCTGGTCGGTTATCCGTTATATAATTACATGCAGGTGAAGGAGCAGCGTGATAAGCTTGCGGCGGATATAGACAGAATCAGCAGTGTTGAGCAGATTGTAAACGATTATTACAATGCGAAGGACAAGGTGACGGATCTGCTCGGCTTTGTGAGCAGCTCCTACAGTGACAATGATTCCGTATTATATATGTACAATAAGCTTGAAGAGGTTATGCCTTCGGATATTTCACTGTCAAGCCTGTCATTTAATAATGGACAGGTATCTCTTTCGGGAACAGGCTCATCCAAGCTGTGCGTTGCGAAGTTCTTAGAGGAGCTTGAGAAGCTTGATAATGTATATGATATACAGATTTCGGGTGTCAGCGAATCGAAGGACGAGGAGAGCAATATTACAGAGAGCTTTTCGCTTACGTTCAAGTTCCTCAAGCTTGACGAGGAGAGCACACAGGAAGAAGCCGGTACGGACAGCAGTACAGTAAATAATGAGAAGGAGGCACAATAATTATGAAGCTTGCAATTTCAGAACGTGACAAATTCCTATTATGTCTGGTTGGCAGTCTTTTGCTGGTATTTTTAGCATACTATTTCGGATTTCGCAATTTCAGCGACAGGACGAGTGCGCTTGAGAGCGAGATTTCCACACTTCAGGTTAAGTACAATGACTTGAAGGATAAATCGGACAATATACCGAAGTATAAGCAGGATACGGAAAACTATAGTCGTATTTTTGAGGGTGGTCTTGCCGGATACGATTCAGGCTTTTCGCAGAAGGCAACGCTTATGTTCACAACAGAGCTTGAAGCAGAGCTTGGTGTGTGGGTCCGCACGGTGAGCATGCCGGATGCGGCACTTGTGTACACCTTCGGAAATGTTGCTTCATCCAACCCTTCAGCTAACGGTGCGAAGGTATATTCCACCGATATGAAGGGATATAAGAAGACGGTCACATATTCTTATGAATGTGATTACGATACCTTCAAGGAGCTGCTGGCATACATACTTGACTATGATACGGTATATACGATTGATACGGTAAGCTGTTCCTACAATGAGGACGATGAACTTATGAGCGGCAATATCACGATTTCACAGTATGCCATCACCGGTTCGGACAGAGACTACTATGAGTCGGATATAGATTCGATTGACCTTGGCACGGAGAATCTTTTTGTATCAGAGAGCAATCCTAACCGTGTGATAGAGGCAGCGGATGAGTTCGGCCTTATGACCAATTATGATATAGCGCTTTCCCTCAGCTCGGAAAGCTCCGATTTAAGCTCGGTGGTTCTTGGAAGAAGAGGCTACTCATCCTCACAGGTTTCCGCCAACACGAATGACAATGTTCCTGTTGTGATTAACCTTGCAGGAGAGAATGGCGAGTACACGATAAGCTATTCTGTAGGCGATAAGCAATATCCTGCTGCAGACAAGACCCTGGTTGATTTGTCCTTCAATCCGGGCAGAAGCCTTGACCTCATGGTATTCAGCAGTGAGCGTGAATCGGATAATGACAAGTCGGGAGCAAGCGTGACCATCAACAATGAGTCTGATATGACACTTAACATCAAGGTGGTAAATGATGACAGCTCCAACCCAAGATTCAATGTTGAGAGTGTGAATGGAGCGGTGAGATATTATAGGTAGATATACATGAAAAGGAGATTGTTGTGATATGTCCCACAATGTGAAGCATGAACAGAATAGTGGTTTCTCTCTCATAGAGCTGTTGATTGCGATAGCTATCCTTGCCATGCTCACGGTGCCTCTTATGAACTCCTTTATCATGTCGGGAAAGATTAACCGCAACAGCAGAAGGCTTCAGAATGCTACCGCTGTTGCACAGAGTGTTGCGGAGACTGCTAAGCATACGACGGACAAGGCGGCACTTGAGGCGGCACTTAAAGCACTTCCGGGTGTGTATGATTTTCCGGCTGATTCTAAGGTGAATGAGGACAGCCCGGTGTATACCTTCAAGCTTGACGGTGCGGACGGTGAGAAATTCCGGGTTAATGTAAGCCTTATGCCTAAGACGGATTATGACTATAAGGCAACGGACTTTGCCGACTTGTACAATGAGGCGAGCGTCATATACAGTGAGCTCATTCTCAATGACAACAAGGTTCTGTCGCTTATGAGGTCGCAGAAGATACCTTATGATGTCCCGGGTGCACCGGTCATGGAAAAGTGGAATGTCACAGAAGGCAGGTGGGACAGCTACAGTCCGTCAGCTGAGGACAAGGCAGTCCGTGATACCTATGGCAATCTTTTTGCGGACGAGTATCTAAAGAGCAGTGGTTCATTGGATGGTATCAGTGAGTCGGAGCTTACTGATGTCAACTCCGAATTTAAAAAGGAAAATATAGACAAAACAGTAGATATTAATATAGAACAGGTCGGCAATGATTATGAGGTAACTATCAATACGATATATACATTCGATATCACGGATTATAAGGTAGTGTACAGGGCTGAGGATACGTCTCCGGGTGTGATCGTCACTCCGGGAGCCGGTACTCCTATGACATTCTACAGATGTTCGGGGAAGCTGGTGTATAAGGCTGATGAGATTAAGCTTACCTTAGACAATGAAAAGCCTTTATATTTTCTCTACGCAAAGGCAGAGGGAGGCAGAATTTCAAGTGACGGAATTACGTTGGAAAAGGCTGCGGACGTAAGACATTTTAAGAGCGTAACTTATAATGTCAATGCAGCTTCCGGCATACAGCTTACCAATGAAGATGGAACCTCAAGGAACATGAAGCTTTATTTTGTTGAGGAGGCAGGCGAAAGACAGGAGGAGAGCTTTAAAATCAATGTCGATAACAGCAGTCTCACAACGGCACTTGACCTATATACAACAGAAATTTACAACACCTTGGGGGCGGCACTTTCCGTCAATGTCAATAATGCCATAAAAGGTGTTGTTAATGTGTATTCTACAAAGGATGCGGCAAATACAGATAACCATATTGCGTATGAAAAGGGCGAAGAGATTACTTCATTATATAAGATCATAGTGAGCGTGGATTATGATGCTGACCGTGACGGAGGTTATTCGGAACATGTGTATTCGGTAGCTACCGATGATTAAGAAAAATAATATACGTGCTGAGGCATATATGCTTAGGCACGGTGAAATGGAGAAAGGTATGGGCAGAAGAAGCACAGGCAGGCTTAAGGAGAATAAGGGTTCATCACTTATAATGACATTGGTTGTGGTATCCTTCATAGCGGTCATAGCGATGACCGTCATGACATTAGCCCTGTCCTCATACAAGATTAAGGCGATGGAGGCGCGGGGCAGAAATGCTTTCTATAATGCGGATATGGCGGTGGATGAGATATATTCAGGTCTTGCCGCTGACGCTTACAGTGAGCTTGCAGAGTCCTATGACTATGTTATTGGAAATCTTCTTGAGATTGATGGCGATTCGGTCACAATGATTGACAACACGGCAGCTAACAAGCTTCTTAGAAATACATATTTCCGCAATGCCTGCTTCGCAATATTCGGCGAGAGCTATGGAATGAGTGATGAGAAGGACATTAAGAAAAAGATAGCGGATGAGCTCACAGCAGGAAGCACACTATCATCTGTGAACCTCACGGAATTATCCGATAAGCTTAGAAGCTATATCTCCGATGTCTATAAGGATGCTTCAGGTGGAAGCGAGATTGATATAAATGTCGGACAGCTTCCGCAGATTCTTATGGTTGACGGTGCGATAAATTCCGTGATTATAAAGGATGTCACAATAATATACCAGAATCTTAACACGGACTATTTTTCACAGCTCACAACGGATTACGAGATTGTATTCCCTGAGAAGGCTGATATCAATATCGTGGATGATGACAGCGATATTCTTCAGTCCTTCCGCGACTATGCGATTGTATCAAATAAGTATATCAACTCGATGGGCTCTATAAATGTAAATGGCGGAATATACGCAAATCTCGGAATAAACCATCAGGGTGCTTCGGAATCACCAAGTCTTTTAAGACTTACCGTAAATGGAGGCAATATTGTCACCAACGGTCTGATACAGCTTTCACAGGGTGCGGCTGTCACACTTGGAAACGGAAGAATATGGGCGGACAATATCGAGCTTATCGACTCAGACCTTGTAATCAATTCGGATGGTTCTGCGTATGTTGCGGATGACCTGACACTTACACAGGGTTCTAAGAGCAATTCTGTGACGATAAGCGGCGATTATTATGGCTACAGTATTGAGGGACATGGAATAAACAGCGCGGATGCGTCCCCGGCTAAGAGCAGTGCCATTATCATAAACAGTAAGAAGTCAAAGCTGGATTTTTCCAATATAAGAACACTTATATTGGGAGGTTACGGATGGGTTGTATATAATGAAGGCTCATCAGACCCGGGCGATGAGAGCTATTATAGAACGGGTGAGTCTATTGCCGTGCGCTACACACAGACTGCGTATGTTCTTCCGGCGTCATGGAACGGAATAATTAACGATAACTTCTTTGCAAAGAAGCTGCTCAACCCGGCACAGCGCGTGATTGCCAATCCGGTCGATGGAGGGGAGATTGAATATTATTACAATTTCTCGAGCGGTGATGCGGCTGCAAGCTTTTATCGCGGACTTTACGATGATGATACCTTCAATGAGCTTTGCTCAGATGCCGGGATAACCGGAGCCGGGAATCTAGCCGAGGCTCAGGTGATAAGAGCGAGAATAAGAAGTGTGATTGATGAGGCTTATGACGATTTCCTTGACTATGACGGTACAGGAACTAAGGCTATCACGATTAACCCTAATGCCCGTGTGTATGAGAAGGGAATTGTGAGGGACAATGCTTCGGGTGTGAACGAATATAACAGTGTAGGGGACGAACTTGTCAGGGTTCTTTACGACAACTCGAGATGGAGACAGAGAATAATAGGAAGTCTCCTGATAGAGCTTGAGGATGACTGGATGTACAATTCCTCCGACTGGGATGGAAGCAGGCCTTATCCGACGCTCAATTACGGCTCTATGCGTTTTTCACATAAGATTAAGTCAGAGGCAGAGCTGAATCATGGCGCAGTCGACAATATTCTCAAAGGCAGGTCAAAGATAGCCGAGGTCGGAAATGCCTATTACTATGTCGAGAATGAGGATGGCAGCAATGCGGAGAACTATGTTGTTTTCGTGCATAATGGGGATGTGAAGCTCAGCAATGATTTCGACAGCCGTGCACCTGAAAGAGGAATTATAATTGTGGATGGCGACGTGGTTGTAGACCGGAATTTTGAGGGCTGCATCATCGCGACGGGAGATGTCAAGCTTGAAGGTGGTACATATAGTGCGGCACCGGAGCTTATTGATACGATTCTTAAGACACTTCCGGGTGTCAGAGGATATTTCGACGGAACGAATGTCACTGAGCTCGGAAAGCATATCGGCTACAATGATGGGGCACATGCAAAGCAGCCTGATGAGAAGGAAAAGGGCAATCTTAACAGCTATGCGGCATCGGATTGCATAAATATAGCAAATTACAGAAGAAGTGCAGCAACACAGACAGAGACGGAATAATGCTCTTAATAAATGCTATGAAAAGGAGGGAAAATGCCGATATGAAAAGTAGGAAAAGTAAGAATGGCAGGAATGACAGCTGCAATACATTGAATAATGAAATGAATAAAGGCTTTTCATTGATTGAGCTGCTGGTTGTCATTGCCATTATGGGTATATTGATCGGTGTTTCTTTCGCTTCCATAGGTCTTATCCAGGCTGGAAATATGACCAGTGTGACCAAGAGCATTGCGACAGGTATTCAGGAGACACGTCAGAAGACAATGACGCAGAATCTGTTGTACGGATGGCGTTTTTCGGTGAACACGGATGCCGATGGCAGCGTGAGCATGACGGTAACTAAACAGGCAGCCGCCACACAGACACCTGTGGACATGGTGACAGAGCTGAAAAAATGTGACCTGTATTACACTAAAGATAGTGACGAAGAGGTGAAGATTACCGGTTTTGCGATGACATTCGACGCTTCGACAGGTGCGATAAAATCCTTTAATTATGCCTTGGCGGACGGCGGAACAGCCATGCAGACCTCGGGCACCGGAAGGATAAAGGCGGCACACGGAAAAAAGGAGAGTGAACTTACCATATTCTTTGCAACAGGAAAGTATGAGGTTAAGTAGTATGAAACTAGGCAGAGCACATAAACGGGACGGAATTTCGGATAACAGGGGCATCACTCTCATAGAGGTTCTTATAGGAATTGCCATAATGGGTATTGTTTCATCGATGATTTCGGCAATAATGGTAGGTGGGACTAATTTTTTCAGGAAACAGAGCGCAACGATAGATTTGCAGAATGATTCACAGCTTATTACCTCATCAATGTCGGCGGCGATACTTGAGGGAACGAATTTTACACTTGAAGAGGATAAGCTGATGGATGGCAGGAGGGTTGTGTATTTTACCACCGGGACACCTGCTGCAGAGGGGGAGAATAAAGCAGTCGCAAAACAGTATATATGGGTAGAGGATAGTCCGTATGGTGACGCAGGGTATCTTTATATATATGATGCGGGAGCTGTGGTTGATTACAATAAAGGAAATTGCATATCAGAGCTTGTCAGATATTTTAAAATTACAGTTGGTGTCATGGAAGCGACAACAGATGCTTCGGGTAATATCGTATACGCATACAACAGCAGCGTCAAGGAGACGAATAAGATTGAGAAAATCAGCGTGAGCTTCACTCTTGCCAATTCCAAGTCCGAGCTTACGCAGAGCATAGAGATTAAGCCAAGAAATACTGTGGCGGATTTTAAAAAGCTAGAGTCCGGCACATAGAACCAGCTGCACAAGTATGAAAGAAAGTGGGTTGATGTTTATGGGAAATATTAATAATCTGAAGAGAAGCGCAAAGAAGCTTGTTGCTGCCATGTTATCTGTTGTGACTGCGGTTACACTTATGCCGGTGCAGGCTGTCCAGGGAAAGGGGACTTCACATTTGGCTTCGGGTGTGGCTGATATCAATACGCTGAATGTGAGCTTATCCGTCAGTGCAAGCGTGCAGAGAGCACTTGATGCAGGGCTTAAGAATAATTCCGGGAGAGCGGATGTTATAAGAGCGGTGCTTGATGACATAGAGGAACTGCCGCAGTACGGTAATCCTGATTTTACATCAATAACAAGAGGTACGGCAGAAAGACCCTTTGTCATACTCGAGATTGCGCCGGCTGAGGAGTGCGGTGAGCTGGGATACCTTGTGAGCGGATGTGAGCCTATCAGAATGGAGGATATGTTCGGCTTCGGAGAGTATACAAGAATAGCGCAGACATTGACAACAGGCTATTTGACGGATGTACCTTCGGGAACCTTCTTTTTCATGGATGAGCCGGAGGGGAATGCCTCCAATTACGGCTCCTACAGAGGGAATCTTCAGAACTGGGCATGGAGAATTAATCAGTATGGCGGACGGTCGTTCGTACATAAGGGCTATTATGAGTATGTAGGCACGGGTAAGGGCTATTTCTCTGTTGAGGCAGGAAAGATGGTTAAGAAAGGTGTGGACGGCGGAGAGTATATCTGGCACACTGTCAACTCATTTGAGGCTTCGCAGTATGAGGGCATAGAATTTAATGATGACATTGCCGATGCGGCGGCTGAGGTCGGTGAAAGAATATATACAACCAGAACAAGCTATAATGCCAGGCTTGATGGTTCGGACTCAATGATGATGGTTGACCAGGTGGTTGAGGTCAGCGGTATGTATAAGGTGTATACAAATAAGGAGAATTTTCTCAAGGATACGCTCCTGATGGATGATGAGACGGCTGCCGGTTACTCCTGTGTGATAAAGACTATCACGGCACAGGAACTCAACAGAACACCGGAGTGGGTTGATTACGCAGACCTTATCTATATCTTTCCGGGAAATCATAACACGGAGATTGTGAGTGCGTGGAAGCAGACGATAAACAGTGCACCGGCTAACAGACTTGGACATACCTCCGCAACAACGAATTATCCAATCAACACCTTTGAAATCAATGATATATCTGCCGATGTGACGATGAAGATTTTTAACAGGGTTTCAGCGTCCGAGAACTATGCCTCAATAATAATTGACAACCGGCTTTTTGATTTCAGTCAGAACACACTTACATCACTCTCGACAGTGAATAATGTAAAAATGGATATATTTGACTGGAGCTTCAAGGATACGGGCAAGGATTATCAGGCGACCTCCAGCAGCAACAACGTATATAAGCTCAGTGTCATGCTTATGTCGATGAATCCTAATTTCTTTAAACAGTTATATTTGCAGCCGGGAAATGAACTTGTAAAGATAGTAAACGGTGAGCTTGTGGATACGCTTCAGAGGTCACCTGCTGATAAGTGCTGGTCAGGATATACCTTCCAGCTTATGGAGAAGGATTATTCAGGCAATCTCTATGATTATTTTACATCATCTGAGAACTGGTTCTTATATGGAAGCTGTTCTAATCTGAGTGAGCAGAAGTACAAGACCTACGTTGACAATCATATATTTACCTTCAACGGTAATTCATGTGTGACCATGCAGTTTGTAAATGAGTATGGTGGTCTTGGCTCGGATAAGCAGCTGCAGGATGGAAGGTATCTGTTCGGCGATTTCAGGGATTATCTGGATGAGAATGCGGATACATTCCAATATAATGCTGATAAGGCAGACTCATCGGATGCGGTCAGATATATTCTCGGTATAGGAAGTAAAAAGCAGTATTACGGAGAAGCTACTACTCTTAAGATTCTTGACCTTGAGCCAAGTGTGGGGCTTGATTCGGCAAGTAAGCCTGAGTGGACGAGGACGGAAAATTATATAAGACGTCTTATCCCTGATTTTCAGGGAAATATAGAGGTCACACACATGACGACCGCGGAGTACATAGGAAAGGTTGATGACATCAACAGCGATTATGACCTTGTATACATCGGACTTGATGCCGGTGGATATAATGTAAAGACCAATGCGCAGGCATTTTTCAATGATGGTTCGAGTACATGGGGAAACACAATCACTGATTTTAATGATGATTCTCTTGACGGAAAGATATATTTCCACCTCGGGGATAAGATGGTGTCGACCTGCTACGATGGCGGCAGCCGTAACCGTTCTGTAAGGTTCATATATAATAATGCCGGCACAGGTGTTGTCTCAAGTGAGGAGTTGCGCTTCGCCGGAAATGATATCACGAATATCAAGAAGAATGAGCTTATCAGCTTCATCGCCTCAGGAAAGCCTGTTGTAGCAGAAAAGTATCTCTATGACCTTGAAAGGTTTTTTATAGATACAGGTTCTAATCTCTACAGCCTTGTGAACAGCTATAGGAATACGGAGACTGAGATAAAAGGAATTTATCTGTATTCGGACACAAGGAGACTTCAGGATACCTTGCGAAATAAGGCAGAGGCTGTTATATTTACATCGGTTCCTGCACTCTATAACGGAACAACCGTTAGTGACACCAACCCTACGATATCCAATCCTAATTATCTTCCGGTTAACGGAGACGGAGATGCGTATATGACGTTTGAATTTACTGTTCCGGGAGAGGGTTATAATTATCGTATCTATGTGGATCAGGACAGGGACAGCAAGTTCTCTTCGGGCGAGATTGTACAGGAGGGAACTGCGGCATACAATGATGGGAACAGGGGTGTAAATACATGTATCTATGAGGTCGCTTCAAGTATTGTGGGTATTGTACAATGGAAGATAGAGGTATACAGAAACGATAATGTGAATGTCAGATATACCAGGACAGGTTCTTCCGCAGCAAAGCTGCGCTCGGATACAGAGAGAAAGAAGCTAAATGTACTTCAGATTATGCCGAAAAATGATTCGGGTCTTCTTAATCTGGAGAAGAATGATTTATTCAGGAAAAGATACTCCAATCTGAATGATTTTGATGTGACGGTCCGCACGATTACATGGTCGGATTTTGAGAAATTCTTCGCAGGAGAAGGATTTGAATTCGACCTATCGCAGGATATAAGCAGCACGAACCCGGAGACAGGTGTTCTTGCGAGTGTATCGGATGAGCTTGATAAATCGGGGCGCGAGATTAGGTCAGAGCTTGATGGCAGGAGCATAGGAAAGCTCAGCTCCTATAACATGATTATTGTTGGATTCGGAGATATCTATGGTGCTGTTGACCTTAGTAATACCAATGGCGCTGTTGAATATCTGCAGTATTACACGAAGCTTGGAAAGAGTATTCTTTACACGCATGATATCACCTCCTTGTATAATCTGAAGCAAAATGGAAATAAGACCTTCGGCTACACAGCCAATGCCATGCTGCGCGATATTATGGGCATGAACCGGTACAAGGCGGTGAGCACAGAGCTTGCTTCATTAGCATCCGGGGACAGACTTAAGAATGCTGTAACCGGATATCAGAGCGGCTTAAGCTACGATGAGATTTCAAGCGACCAGAAGCAGGGCTTTACATATTATGCGATGAAGAGGCTTGGCTGGACTAAGAAACAGACGGATTGGAACAATCCTAATAAGACCGGAAACAGCTATAACAGGCTGCCATACAGATACATGATAACCAACCCACAGGGAAATGCGGTTGTCAATGAGAACAGTGTGTCAAGCAGTACAGGCTTTGCAAACAACAATGATCTGACTACAACTGCAACAAAGGTAAATGAAGGCCAGATAACAACTTATCCGTATAAGATATCGGATGTTCTTTCGATTGCGCCTACGCATGGACAGTGGTATCAGCTCAATATGGAGGATAAGGAGGTTACTGTATGGTATTGTTTATCAGACCCGGTTGCAAGCGGTAATGTGGGAATCGGAAGTGCAAGAAGCTCATCGTCCACAGAAAACGGTGACGGAAGTGCCCTGACCTATGGCGTGTCTCCTAATGATGCTGCCAATAACTACTATATCTACAGTAAGGGTAATGTATTCTATTCAGGTGTCGGACATTCGTGGGTATCCGGTGATATGGAGGCAAAGCTTTTTGTCAATACAATGATAGCGGCATACAGAATAAGCTATGATGCACCTACTGTTAAGATTGAGAAGGCTGATATGACACCGGGTGTCGGTGCAGGACAGTCCTCTGCTTATGACCTCAGCATTGACAAGAATAGTGCCAAGGATTATTCGGCAGATGTACCTGATGAGTATGCTGATTACGTGCGCATATATTTCAGACCTGAGGATATGAGCTTTTCAAATGATATGGATGTGCGTATATCGTATGCTAAGAAGGATGGAAGTATGGGCTATATCACTGAGATATGGACAGGTGAGGCTCATGGTGCTGAGGCTGCCGGTACTGTCCACACAGCTGATGATACCGATAAGTTCTTTGTGGAACTTAACAATAATGGGTTGTATTACTTCTACTATAGAAAATCGGATATCCGAACCGTGAGCAGCACATTTACGTTCGAGGTTAACAATAACCGTTCCGCTGAGGTGGGGCTTGCGTATATGAAGCTTAACCTGCAGAGCTTATATTATCTTGACTAACATTATTATAAAAAACCTGCAGTTCTGAAAATCATGCAGTTATGGAAATCATGCAGCTTTGAGAATCATGTATTTCTGTAAATCATGTAGTTTTGAGAAATATGCAGTTCTTAAAAACATGCGGTTCTAATCAGCTGGAACCGCATGTTTTTTGCCTATTATGACGGAATGTTAATCATTGGTTTAAAATATATTCGATTCATCTTATTTGACACGATTACTGTTGCCAATAGTCATATATGGTGCTATATTAATCGCAAAGCACATATCTATAATTCTTCTATTTAAAATATACCGTTTATTATCGGTAGTCTTATTTATCAGAAGTTCATGCTTTTATTCCAATAACCACAGGAAAGACAGTATACAACCAAGGAACAGCGAAGTTGATACCAATTAGACAATGTACAGTCAGACAACGTACAGGATGTTATGCACAGTATGTAAGGAGAGAAAGCTTTATGGGGAAAATGACAAGCAGTGAAGAAGCGAGGGCATTGAATCCGATAGATGATTTGATGTTCCGGAAGATGGCGGAGGATGTGGGTTTCTGTGAGGAGATATTGCGGGTGATACTTGAGGATAATGAACTTAAGGTGCTTGAGACGATACCTCAGTGGACAGGAACGAACCTGCAGGGGCGCTCGGTGATTCTTGACGCAAAGTGTGTTAAGTCGGACGGCAGGCAGGTGAACATTGAGGTTCAGAAAGAGGATGACGATGATCACCAGAGAAGGGTGAGATACAACGGAGCGATACTTACCACCAATATCTCAGAACCCGGAACAAAATTTAAAAATGTTCCGGATGTATGTATTGTATTTATCTCAAAATTTGATATATTTAAGGGGAAGAGTCCGATATATCATGTTGATAGGGTTGTGAGGGAAACCGGTGCTGTGGTTGACAATGGCTTTGAGGAGATATACGTCAATACGAAGGTCAGGAATGGTTCAGATGTATCAGAATTGATGCGAATTTTTGTCGAGGACAATGCGTACAGCACCCGTTTTCCGAAAACGTCGGAGATTAAAAGAAGATACAAGATAGTCGACGGAGGTGGAGATATGGGAAGTGCTATTGAGAGGTTTAAACAGGAAGGGCGGATGGAAGTGTTTGCAAAACTGTTGGAGAAGAATCTAATAAGCTATTCGGAAGCCGCAGACATGGCAGATATGACGGAAGAGGATTTTAAGAAAAAATATGATGAATATATAAAGGAAAATACACATGCTTCAGAAGAGCAGTTGTGAAAACGTCGAAAGCTAAGAAAAATACATAAGCTGTAAACCTTCCCTGCTTTCATTGCAAAATACAATGAGCAGGGAAGACTCAAAAATGTTTAATCTTATTTCAGCAGTATCCGGTCTGTTTCAGACCACATTTCAATTTTAATTTGTGAAAGCTTTAAAGGACTTAATCATAAAGTACATTATTAATAATGTCAATGTCATGTACAGCATGCATTTCAAAAAATCATGTATATGAGTTTAATGAGGTTACAGGTTTTTTATTTGGAGAATATAAGAATGGAGGATTTGCTATGGTGAGCAAGGTGGGCTGTGCGATGGTCACAGCGATGGGTGCCACGCTGCTTGAGGTGGAGGCAGATGTGTCGGGCGGGCTGCCGGACATAGAGATGACAGGCAACCTTGGAAGTTCAGTAAAGGACGGCAGGGAGAGAATCAGGGTCGCAATCAAGAAGTGCGGCTATCCGTTCCCGCAGGGAAGGGTGACAATCAATATTGCACCTGCGGCAATGCGCAAGGAGGGGACAGGCTTTGACCTTGCGGTTGCATGTGCCATTCTTGAGGAGATAGGTATTATTGTGGAGGATAAGCTGAAGAGCAGGATTGTGATTGGTGAGCTTGGGCTTGATGGCGCGGTTATCGGTGTGAGAGGTGTGCTTCCGGCGGTGCTTGAGGCGAAGAAGCAGGGATATGCGGGGTGCATAGTTCCTGCGGCTAACTACTCAGAGGCGCTTATGGTGCCGGAGATAGAGATTATTCCTGTGCAGCATTTATCGGAGCTTGTAGATGAACAGGATGATGGGAAATGTTGTGAGGTTATTGATAATAATGCAGTCTGTGACAGGTGCAGCGATGAAGATAAAACAAATTCTGATTATTCAGATATATATGGTCAGGAGTATGCCAAGAAAGCCATGCTCACAGCCGTTGCGGGAAGACACAATATACTGCTCATGGGACCTCCGGGAGCTGGAAAGACGATGCTTGTATCGCGTATTCCGACCATTATGCCAGGCATGTCTAAGAATGAACAGCTTGATCTTGCCTGCATTTACAGCATAGCAGGAAAGCTTGGCGGCAGACCGGATATGAGTGTAAGACCGTTCCGTGCGCCACACCATTCGATTACGTCGGCGGCGCTTATAGGCGGTGGACGATTGGTTGAACCGGGGGAGGTGTCGCTTGCGTCTAAGGGAGTGCTGTTTCTTGATGAGCTTACACGCTTTGACACAAGGGTTGTGGAGCAACTGAGGGAGCCGCTTGAATCGGGAAGGATAGTGATTAACAGGATTACAGGCTCCTGTGAGCTGCCGGCTGATTTCATGCTTGCGACGGCTATAAATCCCTGTGCATGTGGTTTCTATCCCGATAGGACAAGGTGCCGGTGTACCACATGGGATGTGAATAAGCACTATGGGCGGATAAGCAGGCCGATACTAGACAGAATTGATATATCCATATCATTGCAGAGGGTAAGCTTTGACGAGCTTATAGGTAAAAATGTGGCTTCTGAAGGAATAAAAGGTGAAAGAAGAATGGAAGAAAAGACCGGAGCAGGAGACAGACGAAAAGCAGATGAAAATGCCGGTAAAAGAACAGATGAAGATGGTGATATGCAGACAGTAATTGGGAATTTCGACAGCTCCAATATGCGGAAAATTGTTGAACGTGTGTGGAGAGTCCAGCAGGAAAGACTTGGCGAGGGACGTTATAACAGCCGTATGACTAATGATGAGATTAAGAAATACTGCCGACTTGACGATATATCCGAGAAGCTTATGAGAGAAGCGTATGATGTATACGGACTGAGTGCCAGAGGCTACTATAAGCTGCTCAAGGTGGCGCGTACATTGGCGGATATCGATGGAGCGGAGAATGTGGAGGAGCGGCATGTGCTCGAGGCGTTGAGCTACAGGGTGAAGGATAAGGGGGATGAATGATGGATGAAGAAAATAAGCGTATCAGGGCATGGTTCTGGCTTACCAATCTGCCGGGATATGGATATAAGAAGCTGGCGGCACTCAGGGCGGCAGTGGATGATGTGTGGGAGCTGTATGAAATTGAAGAGAGCGTAGGACGGGAGAAGGCTGAGGAGTTCTTAAGACAGGTGTTTTCTTTGTCAGATATAAAATACAGTGATACGGAGATTGGAGCTTTTTTCGACAGGAGCCTTAAGAGAAGGCTTGACAAGGAATTTGAAGGGTTGGCAGCGTCGGATATAAATATGGTCTGCATTGATTCAAGTGACTACCCTGAAAAACTTAGGGATATTTTTGATGCGCCGTACATACTCTATTATCGCGGAAGGCTTCCGGAACAGAACCATAAGACGGTGGCGATTGTAGGGGCAAGGGCGTGCAGCGAATATGGCAGAAGCATGGCAAAGGATATTGCCGCGCAGCTTGCACGGTATGGAGTGCAGATTGTCAGCGGGTTTGCGAGAGGGATAGATACCGCATCGCATAACGGCTGTCTCGGAGTTGACGGAGGAAGGACATTTGCGGTATTTGGAAGTGGAATCAATCATTGCTATCCGCCGGAGAATCGTTTCACATACGATGAGATAATACAGAAGGGTGGGGGGATAATGTCTGAATATCGTCCCGACACGAAGCCGTTATCGGGATTCTTTCCTATGAGAAACAGAATTATAAGCGGGCTGTCAGATGTTGTGATTGTTGTTGAAGCCGGAGTTAAAAGTGGTTCTCTTATAACGGCCGACCATTCGTTAGAACAGGGCAGAACGGTCATGGCATTGCCGGGGAGAGTGACAGATGTGCCTGTCTCTTATACACATCTGACGCTGCC
>ERZ1027036.623-NODE-623-length-18722-cov-8.926448_pt1 | contig 18722 bp, 23 predicted proteins | sample MGYA00519441_ERZ1027036 | MGnify/ENA primary metagenome ERZ1027036 (study PRJEB26926, sample SAMN06164792) | human gut metagenome | biome: ENVO:00009003; feature: ENVO:2100002; material: ENVO:00002003 | host: Homo sapiens | place: USA | collected 2012 ... | reverse complement strand
TTCCCCATAAATTTTACAATTAAAACCAGCTCTTTATTCTTTTCTTAATCTTTTTTTCCCAGTATACCGTTTTGGCTTTCTTGTCACACTTCCTGTAAATTCCGATTCTTAATATATGAGTATTTGGACATTTTTTTCCGGAACTCAGATGGTAGTTCACCAAACTCTTTTTTGAACACATCGGAAAACTTACTCGGATTATCATAACCCATTTTAGCTGCAATTTCCGTTATACTATCCGAGGTATCTCGAAGCAAAATCGTGGCCGCCTGCATACGATATGATTTCATATAAGAGTAGATAGAACTCCCATAGACGCCCTTAAAGCAGACTTTCATTGAAGTAAGTGGAATCTTAAATTTTTCTGATAACTCCTGCAAAGTATAGTGCCTGCGAAGATTGGCTGTCATGTATGCCTGGATTTTCTTTACCGTCTGCACCTGGTTCCTTGCAAAGTATCTCCTTTCCTCCTGATAATCCTGAAGCGAAACATGATTCAAAAACATGAGCAATTCCAGCACTTTCACTTTCAGAAAATAGGCAATCATTCGTGGTTCTACACAGTAAAGTTCCGAAAAAATATGCTCAATTTCGCTATGGCTTCTTAACACAAGGCAGGTGTCATTTTTGCAAAACTTATCCGCAATCGCAAAAATGTCTATATTCAGGCCTCCAATGGCATTTTCAATTCGTTTCATAGTCTGATCTGCCTGCCACAAATCGATTGTAATGGATATACCATGATAATGTGACAAGGGAAAATAAGTTGAAGTAGTTTCGTTGGTGAGGCGGTTAATTGCAAGATCACCGGCACCTACATACTGATAATTGCCGTTTGCAAACTCACATTCAAAGCGCCCCTCCCGGCAATGATTGATTTCCAGTACATCCGCATGTGGAAGTTTATTTTGATTTTGCCCATCGCTCATGTGAAAATCATTATAAAATAATTCAATGCCCGGAAGAATTTCATAGCGAGTGATAACTCCCTCGCCAGTCACATTCTTCATTCTATAAATTGAGCAGCCATCTTCGCTGACAATTTTTTGAACTTCCGGGTCAAAGAAGTCGGTATATTTCTGCTCGTTCATTTATAAAGCACCTCTTTGGTTAGTCTTTGCTAATCAAAGTTTATAACACTCTCCTTCAAAAGTCAATTTACACTGCTAAAAGGCAGAAGTATATCAATACCCCTGCCTTAACATTCAACTATCAAAAGACAATTCTTCCAATATGATTTCCTCTGCTTGCGCTCTACAAGCATTTACCAGCCCCATCCATTTCATCGGGTCAGCCGCTTTCAATTCCTCGGTCACACCGATGGCTTTCATAAGCTGCGGCATGAGAATGTCTATGCGCTCGTTTGCTGCCTCGTCAATCTCCAACAGATGGGAGTAGAGCTTTTCCGTCAGTAACTAATGACCTCAAAAGCGGATATAGAATGTCAATTCTGTGGAACGTATAAAGGCCAGGGAACAAAACTGGCAAGCAGTGCCCTCGTACGTACGTGAGCGCATTTTGCTTGTTGGAGGCACATCCCCAATCCCCTTAGAATGTCATCTTCGATGCCAAGCTGCGCCCTCACTTTGTGAGTGCTGATACATTCCTGCTTTGCCGGAATTGCAAAAAAGCGGGCAACCACCAATTTGCATTTTGATGATTGCCCGCAAGTTTATCTCTGCTGCTGTCGCTTCTTTTTCAGGTCTTCCTCCTGATTCCATGTCTGCTGTGAAGCATAGAAGGATTCCACATTTTGCTTTGCAATCTGATAATCCCGCATCTCTTTTTTTATTTTTTTGTACTCGCTGTAAGCTGCTTTTTTCTCAGAAAGCAGTCGTGCAAATTCTTCATTCAGATCTTTTACCTTGGGAATTTTTCCATCCGGAAGTTTTGAAAATGCTTCCTTTGCTGCCTTGTGAAGAATGATTTCATCACGATGCGCCTCATAGAATTTTTTGCTGTAACCGGATTTACGATACACAATGTATGTATCTCTGGTCTTTGTTTGGCTTCCGCAGTCTGTAATATCTGTTGCTTTCTCTGATTTGTATCATTCATTCGCTTCATAACAAAACACTCCTTATTGACTTTAGGTCAATAAGGAGTGTTTCACAAATTGAATATGAAGTAAAGAGGCAATTTACTGCTGTTTATTTTCTTCGTAGGTTCCTCTTGGATGATTTGGTGGAGCATAGATAGAGGAGAGTTTTAAAGGTTCTGATCCGGTATTCCATACGTTATGCCAGGTACCTGCTGGTACAAACACAGTATCCCCTGTAATATGTGACCGATCAATCCCATCAATAATAGTAGTTTCATAATCATTTCTCCTCCATATAGCTTTTCAGCAATTCCGCATATTGATCACTGTGTGTAAACATATATTCACAATGTCCATAGCCCTTTCTCGTTATGATCTTTGCTCCGGGATAATATTTTTTAATTGACTTCTGACAGACCAGATGCGAATCCTTACTGCCAAACTCAAAAAACAGAGATAAAAACCAGGGCATTCCAAGAAAGCAGATCACCATCAGTACAATGCCATGGATCAGACTTAAAAGCATTCCGGTTGAAGCAGCTTTGTCTGCCTGCTCTTTCGCACCTGCTCCCAGAAAATAAGCGATTTTTGCATTGAGTCCCACACCAAAGCCGACACCGATCGCTGTCATCGCGTCCTCGCTGATCTTTGCCACAAAATAACTGTCCACGATATTGTATAAAGAATTGGTTGCCATCGAAACGACCATGGGCAATGACATGGAAATCACCAGAGGCAGTATTTTCTTTTCCTTCATAAAATTCTGATCCATAATATCCTCCACATAAAAAACCACACAGCAGAAACTGTGTGGCGAAAAAGAATTCTCTAAAAAATCCACTTCCATAAGGGTTTTGTGAGTGCAAGTTTAACACATATTGTTGGGAGAATCAAGCCCTACATCAAAAACAGAAGTCCCAGAAACATCACTGCTCCGATCACATTGGCCTTTGCAGGGAGCTTGGTTGGCAGGGTAACAACGGCTAACGGAATCAGGTTGAATATGGCAGCCCATCTGGGCAGATCTGTCTGTCCGGTCACTACTACGATCAGAAATGAAACCGCAAATACGATCATGGCAAGATAGCCGACATACATTGTATACACGGTGCATTTAAAGAAATCCCAGACACTGTCCAAGGCCTCTTTTGTCAGTCCGAGCCTGACGAAAAACCACTCACACAGACAGCAGATAATGTGGTGTAACGGCAGGGAAATAAACATAACCAACGCGGATGCATACATGATCCGGTAATAAACAGAGGAATAACCTCTGACATAATCACACAGCTGTGTATAACCAAACAGCTCCATTGTCATGGCAATCACGCCAAGCACCATGGCAAGTGACAGATTTTTTAACGGCATCCCCTGAAATGATACACTGGATTTTTCATAATCCTTGAAATCCGTCAGATTGACCTTTCCATTGGGGGCATAGGTCAGAAGACAGTCAGAAACACCACATAATATGTGACCGATCAATCCCATCAATAATAGTAGTTTCATAATCATTTCTCCTCCATATAGCTTTTCAGCAATTCCGCATATTGATCACTGTGTGTAAACATATATTCACAATGTCCATAGCCCTTTCTCGTTATGATCTTTGCTCCGGGATAATATTTTTTAATTGACTTCTGACAGACCAGATGCGAATCCTTACTGCCAAACTCAAAAAACAGGTGTCTTTGCAACTCCGGCGAAAGCGGACGCGTTTCAAACGAATAACTGTTGCAGCTATGCACAAGATTGGAAAGCATTTCTTTATCCGTACGCGCCATTGTATCCGAAAGCATCCTTCCCGCATCCTCATCAAGCTCCGGCAAGGATGCATACATATTGGCAATTGTCTCCGGATGCTTTTTCATGGCACAGAACATCGCACGAAACAGCCATTCCACGCCACGCACACGCGTAAGGGAAGCTCCTTCCATAACAGCACAGTGCGTATGTAAAACAGTTTCATTGGAAATCACATCCATAGCAATCACACCGCCGAGCGACGCTCCAAAAACAAGCGCAAGCTCCGTCATCTGATTTTGCACAAGCCAGTCTACAATTTCCGAAGCCTCTTTTTGTGCCGATTCAAACCGTCCTGTGTCACTTCCATGTCCGGTCAGATCCGGTGCAATGATATGATAGTCATCCCTTAACTTATCCACATACGGCAGCATCATTTCATGTATCATCCACATGCCGTGAATCAAAAGTATGTGTGGCTTGCTCCGGTCGCCATATTCATAAATTGTCATGTCTTTCTCCTCTATTTTCTACCATCCGGAAATAAAAAAGGATGGTTAGTTGCGTCTAATGTTATTTTAATGCAACTATCCATCCTATGCAAGAATAACTATAACAATTTTCGTTACAGTACATGATAATACGGGCAGATATCCTCATAATGTCCGTCCTTCATACGAAAGCCTCCCGGTATGGTGCCCAGTTGTATAAAATCCAGCCGTTCATATAGATTGTTTTTTGCAAGACCTTTTTGCATAAATGCACCTCCCTTCAAAAGAGCTGCATCCAGCATCTGCAAATCATTTCTGAACGGAATGACTTTCTGATGCGGAATGGAAGCGTTATTATCAAGCGGCGGCAGAAGTGGACCATGTACATGATGAACTGATCATTGAAACACCTATGGATGCTGACCTTACTGCCATCTGTGAGCAGATGGGCAGAACCCCAAAGTGGATTGACGGACTACTTCTTCGTGCCGATGGCTCGTGCTACCATCGGGGCATTTTACATTATCTATCATAGCCATAAATGTTTCATAGTTAGGAATCAATATAATCATAAATTGGATGTCATCGATAAGAAGAACACTTATAATCACCACATATGCGCTCTCTTGCATTCGCTGTGTTTTTCCTTTCGATAATTTAATTCTATCTGATATTTGAAATAACACCATGAAGTGGGACTTTAAGCTAAAAAAGCGCATAAAAATAAGGGTTTCCACGATTTTGTTATTTTTCAAAATCGTGATAACCCTTATATCTTCGTTCCGAACTTAAAGTTTCACTTTAAAAATTTCTTATTTCTCTTTCCACGCACATAACGCTGATTTTTCACTTCCAGATATTTTCAATCCACTCGATTGTCTCAATACCCATTTGTTTTCTTTCTTCAGCGCATTCCAATGGACACTGTTTTTCTGATTTTATGAAATGTCGTATTTCTGAACCGCAGTATTCCATCATCATATGGCTCATATGCTCATAGCAGGTAAGCTTGTATGGATATGAAAACCCGTTCTCTTTCAGCCTCTGAACTAATTTTTCTCCGCTTTCCTGAGACGGCCAGACAGTATCACACTGCAATGTTTGAATCAGGATAGGCGCATGAACCTTTTCAATCGGTATGACAGACTCAGGCTTTACCACCTTTCCCGTATTAAATGCCAGAATATTAAATTCCTTGTGCTTCCACAGTTCTTTGAACATATGGAATTTTCTGTTTTCATATGGGGTATATGGCAGTTCTTTCCCCTGATAACTCCAGCAGGATGTTCCGGAGGGCTGTTGCTTACATAGACCCTCACTATAAAACCATGACGGAGTTCGTATATTTACAAATGAAATTTCCTGAAACATGGTCGCCGCCGCAAGAACATATTCTGCGCCTTTGGAAACACCCTGAACGCCGATTTTCTTATACCCATTATCACAAAGATAAGCTATTGCACTTTGCAGCTGTTCCAACGGAATCAAAGACAATGTTTTGGGAGAATGCTTTGTCTTGAAAAGGCTGAAAGCCAGCGCAGGTATTTCATTATCGCAGAGAAATTTTGCGTTTTTCCCTGCATGCTCCAACCCGCCATCACTTCCTGAAACGACAATCATAACCTTGTCCTTTCGCCCTTGCACAGGGAAAAGAATGCCGTCCCAATTATTCTGTTCTATTTTAATTTCGCTCATTCCTCACACCTCGTCAATCTGAATTTTACTATTTCTTAGGAAACCACGGAATACAACGATTTACCTTTTTACAATACTCAGTATATTCCTGCCCATATAATTCGCTTAACCACTTTTCTTCTGTCTTTTTCAAAAATACTGTCATGTATATGTAGTAGATGACAGGCAGAATAAACAAAATGATATTTCCTTCTATCAGTAGCGCACCAACACATACAAGAAAAAATGCACTGTATATAGGATTTCTCACAATTGCATACACGCCTGATGTCGCCAGGCGATTCCCTTCGATATATTTATCTATTTTGGTTTTTAAATTAGAGCAATACCACATCCATATTCCAAATAGAATAAATGCACTTCCGACTATTATAAGTGGTATTTTTATCAAATGAACTTGATAAGCGTACAACTTTCCGATTTCTGAAAGTACGATTGCCACAGCGGTAATAATTAACTGTGGTATTACAATGATTGGGCCAACACCTATCATCGGTAAATGATCTTTCTTGTTTTTCATATAAAATTGTTCCTCTACTTCAATTTTATTTCTGACATTTAAACCGTAGTTTCAATTCCTTGACATCTAAAGTGCCGACTCAGGCTTCCGAGATCAAAGTGATGTGATCTGCTCTTCTGCGTTATCGACAAATTGTTAAGGAAACAATCGGAGTTGGTGTAAACGAAAAAGCAGTCTTGCGGTTTTATCAAACTGCCCTTTCGTTTACATCAATTTCGATTTTTCCTTGGTGAACAAAGTCGCGTCCCTTTCGCCACTATCTATGGGAATTCAATCTTTGCTCTCTTCTATAAGTTTATCATATCTCGTGTTTTATTGACAACTGGCTTTTACCAAAAGAATTATTTTTAGGCATGACAAACAGACTCCCTTCGCGGAAGTTTTTTGAAGTATTCAGTTGTATATTTTAACATCTCATATGCGCTAAAACAGATGGTGTATGCTTATCTGGAAGATGTGGAACCATTTTTCCGCCACAGGAAGAACACCTGCATACATCTATGTTATATAGCAGCTTTATCATTTCAGCGGCACTTCGATTTTTAAATGCAGAAATATATTTTTTACATCCAAGCAGATTTCTACAGTGCGTCATCTTTTTGCTCTTGTTTCGGCACGACAGCAAACCATAGTGCCGGATTCTGACAAAACGTTTTGGAGGAACATGCATTAAAAATCGACGGATGAATTCCTCGCCCGGAACTGTTTTCTCTTTCCACTGACCTTTGTTTTTATAGTCTTTTACGGCATATGTAACAGTTGCTTCCGTCATGGATCTGATCCGATGATTGCTGATTGCTATCCTGTGAGTATATTTCCCAAGATAATTTATGACTGACTGTGCTCCATTAAATGTTTCCTTACAATAAGCAACCCAGTCTTTTTTATAGCACTCATCGAGAAGTTCTTTGAAGCAATAGTGGTTTTGATATTTCTCCGCTGTACCATGAAACTCAAGCTTTGAATCATTCCACAGGCTTTTTAATTCACACAAATATTTCCCGCGGAACATTTTTGCAATGACCCCATACGGGAGAAAAAACTTCCCACCGGTATCTTTCCATTTGCTGTCCTTATCAAGTCCGCCACCAAGAACAATGGTATGGATATGAGGATGATAATTCATTGCAGAACCCCATGTATGAAGAATACAGATATATCCGATGTCAGCTCCCAGATACTTTGAATCTTTCGCCAGCTCGTTCAGAGTGGATGATGCAGCATGATACAGTGCATCATACAGAAGTTTCTGATTGCTATAAATGATAGGATTCAATTCCTCAGGGACTGTGAATACAACATGATAATAGGGTGCACCCAGTACATTCTCCTTCTGGGCATCAATCCATTTTTCTTTCGGAAACTCCTGACACATGGGGCAACACCTGCTTCTGCAAGAGTTATTGTGAATGCTGATACATCCACAGTCCTCACAGACACTGATGTTCACACCAAAAGCCCCGGTTTTACAGTTCATGATGTGAAAAGCTGCTTTTTTGTGGTGAGCAGGAAGCTCATGTGTTTTTTCATAAACAGGATAAAACCGTTCAAAGACATCCTGTATCGTACAAGATTTTTCCACGATTACTCACCACCCATCTCATCAAATGGGCTTTTAATACCGAGCAGAGTCTTATTGCTTACATGAAGATAAATCTCTGTTGATCTTGGATCACGGTGTCCCAAAAGGGCCTGAATATATTTCACGTCACACCCGGCTTCAAACAGATGGCTTGCGAAACTATGGCGCAAACAGTGTGTAGAGACATGCTTCTGAATTCCAGCCCTTTTTGCACTTTTACGGAAGAACTGAATGACACTGTCCTTCACAAGATAATCGCCAGACCATGAACTTGGAAACAGGATCCCTGTTGGTCTGCCGCATTTAAACCAGTATTCCGTAAGTATCTCAAGTGTACGGTCAGCAAGCAGGGTATAACGGTCAAATCGGCTTTTGCCATCACGGATGTGTATTGTTTTATTGGTGCGTGAAATGTCATCATAGTGAAGGTGCGTGACTTCCGATACCCGAAGACCACCTGAATACATCGTAGCAATCATGGCCTTATGTTTCAGGTTTGGCGTTGCATCCAGAATCGCTGATATCTCTGCTTTCGTAAGCACGGTTGGCAGGTTCCTGTCCCTTTTCATGCGTGGGATATCATCGTCATCCCAATTCATCTTTAATACTTTTTTATAAAAGAAACGAATACCGGAATGATAGTGGTTGTATGTTTCCGGTGAAATCCCGGAAAGTCTTTTTTCGGTCAGAAATGTGTCAACATCATCTGTTGTCAGAGCATCTATTGGCTTATCAGTATATTTTAAAAAGTGAGCAACACTTGTACAGTAAGCATGAATAGTAGAATCTCTTAGATTCCGTTTGTTTGCTGCATTTGTAATCTGGCTAAATATTTCATTGTACATAATAAAATCCTCCATGAAAAATCAGTAGTTAATAAAAAACCCTGCTTACATGGAGGTGCATTAGCATAATAAAACCGCTTGTCAGAAAAGCGGTCAAATGGTATTATTTTCATAGGCAGTGGTATCTTTCTGTATTGAATTGTTTTGTGTGGTAACTTTACAATATCAAATGCTGGTAAGAATTGCCATTGCCTATTTTATTATTGAGAAAAAGAAAGCTGCGCCACAGCCTTGGCAGGCCATCGCGCAGCGATTTTGTTCAACTGGAAGTTGTACTTATCTATTCTTTTCAGTAGTATCCCATTTCGAGCCTTTCTTACAAACATAGAAATCACAGCAGTCTCCACCGGTTGCCAGTGTTTTTGTCCGATGCAGCACCCCGCCCATCATGTCCACAGAAATATAATCCATCTGACACATGTAAGGAACAAGTTCACTGTGTCCCAGTTTTCTGCCAAGTTCACATAGACCACACTGGCGATAAATTGTAGTGTACTCATCGCCATCTCTGCCGGGGATAGTTTCCGTAACCCAGTTATATGGACTGCTACTCATTCCATTAGCAATTTTATCTTTCTCTGCTTTTTTCTTCTGATAATCCAAAGAAAACGGATTTTTACCGCTAAAGGCTTTCTTGATAATCGGTGCGCCCATTGTTACAGTAACCATTTCAGAGAAAAGTTTTTCACTCATTTTATTTGGGGCTGTTTCATAAACAGCCATCCAGACAGCGCCGCCGCTTAACGATACACGAAGCGGATTTTTCATCATGTCGCCAATCTCATCCAACTCAGAAATGATTTGTTTATAACGCTCTTTGCTTTTCTTTTTCCACTGTTTACAATCAACATCCGGCGTTTTTTCTTTCAGCAATTCAAAGATTACACCGTTCATTGCAAGCCACATTAGCTTTTCGCAATAAGAATACTTCATTTTACACTCCTCACTATCACGCAACAATTCATATTTTCCAGCTCATCACTTAATGGTCACCTCTAAAAACCTTGATTGACGAAACAGGCGGTGCACTCTACCCATTTTCCCTTTAGTTCTGTGATTTTCACCATATACGTTACCTCCGTTTACTTCGCCGCCATACTTTTGTCGCCGACAAACCAGTAGTCGCACATCTCTCCGCCGGAAGCCATGAAGTCTCGTGTTGATGGAATTCAGGGATGCGTGGAAATTCTCCAGTTCCTCTTCCTGCACAGTCTGGTGTGTTACGTAATTGTTGAAGTTGTCATTATACTGCAGCAAGTCCTTGTGATTCTGATACATGCCGATGTAGCTATCCAGGGTAAAAATAAATCTGCCGATTGCCGGAATTTCGATGCGCAGACCGCAATGACCAGTTCCGTCTTATTGGAATAACAACGTAACAGTGTGGCACGTCCCACACCGACTTCCTTTGCCACTTCGTCCATGCTGACCGCTTCTATTTTCTTTTCCTTTTAAAACATTCTTACTATTCATTTTATGGTAAAAATCAGTGGCTATCAAATTTACTTATTTAAGATCAGACACATGATCCATGACAGCAACGCTGCCATCAGCGGATATTCTATGATCGTACCCAGTATTTTCTTCACCCAGGCTTTCGCTGGAACATAGGGCATCAGATCTTCGGTGCCGGGAATGACCCAGGACTTTGTATGTCCCACCCAGTACCAGTCGATAAATACTCTGTCGAAGATGCCGCAGATCTCAAACATTACCGTCAGCTGTACAAAACCTTCCAAAAAATTTTCGGCACCGTTAATGAAAAATACCATCATGGGAGCCAGGATCAGCAGAACGATCATAAACGGAATGAACGACAACAACATGTTTTTCTTAATCTGTTCTTTCGTGATCAATCCCAGTTCCACCACGCGGTCCTGCACATTTTTCTCATACCAATGCACTCCGCCCACCGGGCTGTTGCGGATATTCATCACGCACACCATTAGCAGAACGAAATTCAGCAGAAAACTTTCAATAATAACAAGAATCATAACATACCTCCCTCTCAACTATCCTCTGTTGGCAGCTCTATAGTTAGGCAACTCTAACTATTGTGACTATACCATATTGCGTATATGATTTCAAGTCTGTTATCTGCATTCCCGCACTCCACTAAGCTTTTCAAGTATCCGGATTGACAAGTTCCGATTCTAATAGTATTATCTTCTGCAAAGGAAATGGGGTTTTTGTCTGGTAAGCGATTATTCGCCGAGAGAGTTGTTCATTTCTTTTTAATGTCTATAACATCATACAAATATAACTTTCCATCATTTTAATGACGTACTAACATAGATGCATGGAAGACATTGTATCTTTCCAATTCACCTTTATCATCATAAACAGGAAGTGCAAATCATGAATCATATCTGTAGCAAGTGATTTTCCGATTTGTAAGTTTCTTTTCACAGTATAACACATACATATCTCTATGCGTATCAGCAATTTGATAATCCTTATCTTCCTGTCGAACCAAAAGCTCCTGTCCCTCGTTCTTTCCACTCCTCAAACGTGAAATCTGGTATCAGCACTGGCATGATCACAAGCTGTCCGATCTTGTCTCCTGCTTTGATCTCATATTTTTCCCTGCCGACATTAGAAATGATTGCATGTACCTCTCCTGTATAACCGGAATCAATCGGTGGTAATTCGCATACAATTCCTTTTGCACTTAATCCACTTCTCGGAAAGATATATCCGGCATATCCATCTGGAATACGAAGACCGAATCCCAATGGAATCTTATTTATCTGTCCCGGTACCACTGTAAAACACCCAGGACTGAATACATCAGCCCCGACATCATTGGCATGTGCCCTCCCCGGACTCCTGCCTCCAAAATCAATCAGTTGAATCTTCATCGTTTTCTTCTTCCTCCAATATTGTTTCTTCACATAACTTAGGAAAATCCACTCGGATGATGTCGGTCGGTGACATCTTAGGTGGAATACATTTTCCACATGTCATCTTTCCTTCCTCACAGCCTCCATTCATACAGAATGGTCCACAGTCAGAAAATAGCTCCCCGTTCTGGCTGATCAGCTGCTCCCAGATTTTCAGCATCACAAATCTTGTCTCTTTGGTATTGCGTCTGCACACTCTCTGACGGATCATGTGCTTCCACTGATATGGGGTTGCACTGATCAGAAGAATATTTCTCATTCCCTGTGGGGCACAATATCCGGCTGAGTCGTTATCTACTCCGGCTTTGACCAGTTCCTCATAATTCTTCATGGAACTGCTGCACTGCTTCAGATATTCCTTCTCCTGTCCTGTTCCCATAAGATCATATGGAATGACAAAATCCTCTACTCCTGAGTAGTCGCTGTACTGCAAACTTGCTGACATATACTTCACTTCGTTCTGATGTCTGGTTATCTGTGCCAGAAATCTTCTGGATGCTCCCACTACAACCACATTGATGATTCCAAATTTCTGGATTGTCGGATGCGGAAGCTTCACAAGGTTCGCCACTGTTGATCTCTGATATGGTTTTTCATACAGATCCATAAAATCATCCAGACAGGAAATCTGATGTCCTCTCTGTGTCAGCCTTGCCGCACATACCATCAGTTTCTCTGCCTGGTCAATGGATTCCGGATTTAAAATTTTCACCTCAATCTTCTTCATTCACTTCCTCCTCTACAAGTGCACGAAGAATCAGCAGATAATTGATACTGTCAGTAATCTTCTCATCCCACTGCTCCTTAGGATAAACTCTGTCATCCGTACACATATCTGATACTGAAATCAGATGCTTAGACAACATCCCCATAAGTGCTGCTTTGGGTGTTGAATTCATCACAACTGCTGCCTTCTTAAAATGTGCCAGCCTGTCTATACCACTACTCTTAACAGCTCTGGGAGCATATTCCGCTCCCTTTGCTGTCAGAATAGATTTACAGCGGTCCGTCTGCCTGATGACCACTTCATTGAAATCTTTCTGAATCATGCCCTTTCCTCCTTGGTCTTCGCTGACTTATTTCTTTTTGGTGACTGCTCCGCTTTTTCTGTATTGGCTTTGATTCTGGACTTCACAGACTCCTTTATCTTCGATACTGTCCGCTTCTGATCCAGATCTTTAAGCACCTTATCAACCACTCCCTGCAGTTCAGGATTCGCTCCTTTCCCCTGCACTTGCTCCTTTTCTGCCATCAGTACTTCCATTCTCTGGTCAATCTGATAGATGAACTCCGATGCAGTCTGTCGAATTTTGTCGAGGGATGCTTTCAATTCCGGTGTTTCTTTCCCATTCCTTGTAATGTCCTTTGCCTCCGGCACTGTGTCTTTGTCATGAAGTTTCTGATGTGCCATTTCATGAAGCAGTGTTTTAATCGTCTGCACCTCAGTCATTCCATCCTGGATCACAATGCTTTTATTCTCCAGGTTGTAATATCCCTTTGCTCCTCCATCGATCAGCTCAAATGATACCGGTACCGGACTGATCTCCTGCAAAGCCTGTAACAGCTTCGGATATCCGTCAATGCTTCCCACCAGTTCATTCGGACCGATCATAGGCAGTTCCTTACCATCTGTCTGTGCCAGATCAAAAGTCTTCACTACCTTAAAAGCACGGATCGCAACCTCTACTTTTTCCTTTACAGGTTCACCATCTGCATCAAATACCGTTCTTCCCTTATCACCGAGCTTGGTCTGCTCCCTCTCAATCTTATAAGGTGCCGGTGCAAGTATGCTGATACCCTTTTCTCCCTTTTTTACATACCGGCCCATCTGCTTCCATCCGGTAAAGCTCTGACACAGCTGTGCATCCGGTCTCTGCATCATGATGAGCATGGTATTATTTACGGAATCTCTGGCATAGTTGGTTCTGTTATCTACCATTGTCAAAAGAATTCCTTCTATTTTAAGTTTAGGATTGAGCTGTTTTTTTACTCTTCCTATTGTTTTGATCAGCTGCTGTAATCCTTTGACCGGAAGATATGCAGCCTGCACCGGTATCAATACAGAATCTGCACATGCCAATGCGTTAATTGTCATCAATCAAGTACATCCTTCTGCTCTTTTTTCTTTAGATATGCAATCTGTACAGCCGGAGTAAATCCCATTGAACCGTCATCTACCTTTTCCAACAGTTCAGGAATCAGATCAGCCATCTTGATATATCTCTGCACCTGCTTAGGACTGTCTCCAGTTTCGTCACTGATAATCTCCAGTCCCTTTTTTCCCGAATTGTGGTCAACTTGACCAGCTTTCCTTCTTCCAGATTTTCTTTTTAGCACATCATATTTCATCTTATAGGCAAATGCTTTTTCACTCGGTTGGATTCTCTCTCTTTGCAAATTTGAATCTACCATTGCGATAACTGCCTGATCATCTGTCATGTAGCGGATTATCGTAGGTACTTTTCTATATCCCAGTTTTTCCGCTGCAAATATTCTTCTATGACCTGATATGATTTCGTAGTATCCTTCCTTTCTTGGTCTCACGATTACCGGAGTTATTATTCCGTATTTCTTGATACTGTCCTGAAGATCTTTCATCTGGCTATCCATTTCCACTCGAAACGGATGGTTTTCAAATACTCTTAGCCGTTCAATCGCTATTTCAACGATCTTTTCATCTGGATCCATCTGATCCACTTTTTCTGCCATAGGCATCCTCCTTCTTCCTGAAATAAAAAAATCCGCCCAGATTAGAACCTAATCTAATCTGAACGGAATACTCATTCAGGCTTGATATTTTCCAAGCCAAAATCTCATTTGTTGTTTCCTGTTAGCAGAAAAACAACAAAAAATGGCAATGATTTTTCTCTCATTACCGCTTAAAATAGAGCGTTCGCTATAGGAATCGAACCTATAGCATCTTTTATAACATTGTTTATTTTTCAAGAATTTGCGGATCAAGGAGGAAGTCATAAATGTTTACAGTCAAGATGCCATAGTCATCATAATAGGGCTGCACAATATCTTTTGTGATAACAATCTTTTTGAAGGAATCATCAATTTTCCTGAACGGTCTGATTTCCTGAGTGCGTTTCGTTTCATCTGGCAGCGAGTATGCCGACTGGATATAGTATCTGGATGAACCAAGATTGCATACAAAATCAACTTCAAGCTGTTTACGGATAACCTTACCTTCCTGATTTCTTTCTGCAATCGGTATTACGCCCACGTCCACACTGTAACCACGCATACGAAGTTCATTATAAATTACGTTCTCCATAGAATGAGTCTGCTCAAACTGACGGAAATTGATTCTAGCATTGCGAAGGCCAAGATCGGAAAAATAATATTTCTTGGGTGTTTCAATATATGCTTTTCCTTTAATGTCATATCTTTGTGCTGATTCAATCAGGAAAGAATCCTCAAAATAATCCAGATATTTCTTAATGGTAGCGGAAGTGATTCTGGATTTCTTTACCGTCTTGAAAGTATTCTTCAATTTTTCTGGGTTGGTCAGCGAACCAATGGCAGAGGAAAGAATATTCAGAAGATCTTCCAATTCTTCGATATTCCTCACTCGGTTACGTTTGGTAATATCTTGAAGATAAATCTCATTGAACAGATTCTGCAATGCAACTGCCTTATCGTTTGCTCCCTCACGAAGAACAACCAGAGGAATACCGCCATACAGCATATATTCAGATAATCCCATGTACTTATCACCGCTGTAAATGGTCATAAACTCAGCAAAACTCAGGGGATACATATGAACCTCGTCACCACGACCGGCGAACTCGGTGGCTATATCTTTAGACAAAAGTTTTGCATTACTTCCTGTCACAAATACATCCATATTATCTTTGCGAAGATAGCCATTCAAAACAGCTTCAAAACAATCCAACATCTGAATTTCATCAAGCAGCAGATAATACTTTTCTTCACCTACAACTTTGGAACGGATATAAGCCATAAACTTTTCGGGGTCAACTCCACGCTTTTCCTTTTCAATCTGAATCAGGCTTTCGCCAATCAGATAAAGATCATCGGCTGAATCAAAAGCAAAGCGAATGATGTGGTCAGCATCAACTCCGCTTTCTAATAAATGATGATAAAACAGATTATTCAGTAAATAGGATTTTCCACATCGACGAATACCAGTAATTACCTTAATCAATCCATTATTCTTTCTTTTTATCAATTTATCCAAATAAAAATCTCTACGAATCTCCATATTAAAGTCTCCCTGCAAAAGATTTTTGCAACATGTTGCATTTTTCTATTCTAGTATATCCGAATGGACTTCAAAAATCAATATATCAGCCGGACATTGAAATAGATTTTTGTAACTTGTTGCATATTTCTATTCCACAATCATAATCCTCTGAGCCGTCAGGAAACGGTAGAAATCGCAGACAGCCACATCACCAAAAGTCCTACCGGCAAAGCAATCACCGCCTGGCTGAACATTCCTATCACTGCATATTTAATATGATGCCAATAATCATGGTAAGCATCCACCAAATCCTCAGTTCCCGGAATTATCATCCTCTTACTATGGCAAAACCACAGACAATCCACGACCAATGCGTCAAACCACATCTCAGCTACCCACATAATATATCCGTGAAACCATCCTTCAAAGAACGTGCGCGCACCGCCGATATAGTACGCCAATGCCGTCTGCAAAAATATGTATCCGATAAAAAGTCCCAGTTTTCCTATCGTTGCTTTCCTCGCAAGTTTCCCGGAACTTTCCTGAATCAATCCAAGCTCTCTGCGTCGATTCTGTATCGCCTTGGGGTATTCCTGTATCATGCCAAGCTTCCCTTTCTTTGCCATATTGATACCGCAAATTGTGTAAATGATGACATTAAAAATAACGATTTCTAATAAGTAATTCATTTTGCCTCCTTTGGAAGAACTTATTCGTCTACCGTAATCCAATCATGCAGCGCCGCCGAAAGTCTTTTGTCTATGTCTATTCTTGCTGCTTTCATCGCCATTTCCTTTCGCCAAATTCCGATTCGTTGCCTTCTATCCTAATTACGGATCAAATTAGCAAGCTTCATAGTTAGTTTTCGCTAACCATATTAGCACATTCATTACTGAAAGTAAACAATGCTTCATCAAATAGTCTGTCATTGTCTTGTTCTCCTTTTCGCTGCCGTTTGCTGCTTGCCGCTGTTTGTCGCTTCCGGGTAACAAAAAAGCGCCGTATTGCTACGACGCTTTTTCCTTGCTCGGAAAGATATTAAATTTTATTTTGTCAAGCGCTTTTTCTTCCTACCGTAAACGGTTGTTACGGTTACAGCGCCGCCGCTGATAAACAGCAGAGCAATCCACAAGGCAAGATTGGAGTTATCTCCCGTCTGCGGGGATTTGCTGTCGTCCGGCAGCTTCGCCGTTACGGTTTGAGCCTTGGTGATTTCCTGTGTTGCTTTGGCGTCCTTGTAATACTTGTTGCAGCCGTCGCAGTACCAGTATTCGATATTGCCCTCAGAAGTCTTTGTTGCCGCCTTTGCATCTATATGCTTGAGGTTGGCGTGGTTGTTCGGGTCAAGCTTTCCGTAGCTCTCGCCGCAGACCTCGCAAATCGCCTTGTTCTTGCAGGTGGCTGTGCCGCCGGTGTGCTCGTTTTGAAGGGTAACCTTCTTTTCGGCAGAGAACGCAAAGCCGTCAGCGGTCTTTGCACTCACAATCAGCTTAAAGCTGTTTTCTTTCGCCGGATATGTGGATGCTTTTATGATGCCGCTGTACAAACCATTCTCAACGGTCGGCGTAAGAGGAGCACCGCCAAGTCCGATAAACTCATACCCACAGGCTGCATCCGTCGCACCTTCCGGCAAAGTAAAGCTGAATTTGTAATCCTGCGTTCTGCAAACCTTGTCGGCACCGCTGATGTTAATGGTCGGAATATCCTTTTTCGCAGTTTCGTGATTGCAGAATTTGCACTTCTGCCAATACTGTCCGTTTTCGCTCTGCCACTCGTAGGTATGGCCGTTATTTACGGTCACGGTAACCCTTGTCTCGTTGCCTGCCTTGTCGGTCACAACAATCGTCTGCTTGCCGCTTGCGGGGGAAAGAGCAAATTGACTGTTTTTATCAAGGCTGACTTCCGTGTCGTTCACCTTCACTGTGCCGATATACTTTTCGTCAACGGTAATAGTCTGTGCTGCGCAATAGGTTTTGCCGGCTTCAATGCCGGAGATAACGGGGACTGTTGCGTCCAGCACGATGCCGTTTGTGTTAATGTAGGCAACGTTTCCGCTGGTATCGGTCAGTTTTGCATAAATAACATACTCGTTATCGGCATTGATACTGAACGGTGCGGAATATGCCGTGAAGGTCATTCGCGCAAGTTCCGATTCGGTAAGCGCCTTTTCGCTCAGCAGGTATTCGACTGTCACCGCTCCGCCGCTGTTGTCCGCAGCGGTAACGGTTACCATCTGCGTATCCTTAAAGAACAAATCGAAGGTGATGGTGTTGAAGAAAGACTTCCAGCCGTTTTCGGCAATCTTGATTTCGCCTGTAGGCACTGCAATATCACGCCACTGAGCCGTGAGCTTGGTAACGTCCGCCGGAACACTGGCACCGGGGGCGTAGGAATTGCCATTGCCGTCAAGCCACATGAAGTAGCTGCCTGTATTTCCGTCCGGGCGGGTCATGCCGTCGGACGCGGGCGCGGTAAAGGTGCTGCCGGTTTTCACGATGATGTGAATAGCATCGGAGCTGCCGCCCAGCTTGCCGCCGCCAAGGTCAAGGGTAACGACCTTTAGTCCGTCAGAACCCAGTGTGCCAGGGTTCAGGACTTCAAGGACGGGGCGGAAACCGAGGTAGACGTTCCGAAACGAGGACGAGGTGTAATCTGTCTCTTATACACATCTCCGAGCCCACGAGACAGG
>ERZ1027036.622-NODE-622-length-18770-cov-7.375260_pt1 | contig 18770 bp, 16 predicted proteins | sample MGYA00519441_ERZ1027036 | MGnify/ENA primary metagenome ERZ1027036 (study PRJEB26926, sample SAMN06164792) | human gut metagenome | biome: ENVO:00009003; feature: ENVO:2100002; material: ENVO:00002003 | host: Homo sapiens | place: USA | collected 2012 ... | reverse complement strand
CTACACTTATGCGATCGTCGGCAGCGTCAGATGTGTATAAGAGACAGTTTTAGGATATTTGCCCTCTTCCAAAGGCTTATATACGCTGAATCTGATGTCATACACAACCTCTCCTTCATTCGGAACCTTATCCTCATTGCGCAATCCGACAATTTTCTCACGATTGGTAAGCCCCGGACGTATCCTCACGTTTCCTACTTCCGGATTTTCAATACACTCCATTATTTTGGGTATATCGTACTCAGAAAATTCATCCGTTGTGTACTTGAGTATCCATGCCAGAATACTTTTATTAGAGAGTATATTTCTAATATTTTCATCGTATTTTGCCTTTGCACCTGCCGCGGATAGGTCATCGGCAATGGTGCTGTTTAACAATTCTGCCAACTACTGTTCTCCCTTCTGTTGTATAACCTTATGCAGAAAACGCTTTCTGAAATCAGCTCACATTTTCTGCTGTGTCTAATGGATTTTAAGCATAGAACTCTGAATATTTACCGTGAAACCGGTAATATGAAATTTTCATTTCAGAAAGTATATATTCCATCAAATATAGAAATTCCGGGAATCAGGAATTCAGAAATTAAAAATTTCAGGAAATATATGCTTAAAGGAATAAATAATTTCAGAATATGTAGAATGTCAAGAATTATGCTCCAAACTAACTATAATATATCCATGCATATCACACAACCCCTGCCTGCCAATTATAAACCACCGTTAATCACTTTTTAATTTCATGGCAAAAATAACCATACCCTACAGCCCAAGCAATAAGAAAAGGACCCTCATACCGGATTTCTCCAATACGAAAGTCCTCAGCAGCTACCGCGTTATCAACAGCTTCAGCCCCGGCATGATATTCTCTGAGGCAAGCTTATTCGTGTCCATAATTTTTTCAACGGTAGTATAATATTTCTTCGCTACATCCCACAGCGTATCTCCGGATTTTACAATATATCCGCATATTCCGGGAAGCTTTTTGAACACCGCATAATCAAGTGCTTCCTCTGTAATGTCCGTTATAACCTGTGTAGTTCCCGGACTCAGAATGAGTGTATCTATTCCGATATTCATCTTTATCTCAAGCTCGTCACCGCCAAGCATGGTAGTAATAAGCTGCTCTACATCTGTCCTGACGCTATAGAATGAATCGGTATCTATTCCTACTGCGTCTATCTTCTGTGAAAATGGGACTTCTCTTATGAGGCTGCCTAATCTGTCCTCGTCATTGTCGGATATGTAAAGTATGCTTACCCTGGCAGCCCCCTCAACCATGAGTCCGTCCTCCACAATGCTGATATTGTCAACATTCACCGTGGCAGTGCTGCTTATTATCTGAAGGATTTTATCTTTGCTGCTGTTCAACTTCATCTTATCCCCCGCACGGCACCTCACATGATTCCTGACAAGGAGATTGTCATATCCTGCCTCATCCGTAACAGGTATGAGCCTGCTGTTAACCGAGTATACATCTGTCATAAGGCTAATATTCTGCTCCTCATATAGCTTGATATCAAGATCAAGCACAAGCTCCGCCTCCAGTATGCGCGGCTCTCCATCATAATCAGGCTTTACAGCTACCTGCTTCTGTGCCGGAACAACGAGGACATCCGCAACCATTCTCTCATCCGCTCCGGCAAGCGGCAGCTTCCCCGTGAATGGAAGTGTTTCCTCAACATACTGTATATTCTCATCATCATCCTCCGGAAAATACATTGCAAAGAGATGAATCTCTCCTCTCACGATAAGCTCATCTGCTGCCGCCTTTGTCTCTACATTTCTCAGCTCAGGAACCGACCATAGAATGTTTCCTGCATTCGGCTTGTTGGCCGATAACTCACACTGCTCACGCACCCTTAAGATATCCCTTTTATTCTCAACCAGCGATAACATGCCTATGTTTTTCTTAAGACAGCATATATCACCACTCTCAATATCAACTGCCGCTGATGACATATATGTATTTTCGCCATACAGTTCAAGCGATACTATCGCTGACACACTTATTTTTCTTCCGTTGATAAGACTTATGCTTAAATCCTCCAGCTTAGCAGTACACTTGAGGGTATCCCCGGCACTAAGGCCATCCATTCCCACCGTCTCACCGAAATCGATGCTTCCCTCCATACAGTCAGGCGCTCCCCCTGTCTTATCCGCCTGATACAGAAGTGAGAACTGCATTTTACCATTTACCAAGGCTCTGCCGTCACCGGCCTTCATTCCCTCGATAATTACCTCTCCGCAATCAGCTATTCTCTTTAATATATCAGGCTTACTGTCGGGTACTATGAAATCGTCATCCAGTGTAAGCTGGGTCTGTGACCTTCCACAGATATGATTCATGCTTATATTTTTCCTAACTATTTCCACAAAAAATCCCCCATATCATATATTATCTTCTATATGATATGAGGGGGCTGCCACATTTATGCTATCCGCATATTAGATGTCATCCATTATTTTCATCACATTTTCATTCGCTTAGCTTATCTGAACACCACACTACGTCCCGCATCCTCAATTTTGACAACCACATAAGGATATGTAGCAAGCTTATTTGCCGCCTCTCCCTGCTTCGGCCCGATAAGCTCTGAATCAAAATACACCGCATTGTCCGATACCGACACCTCCTTGACGGCAATTGAATAGCCTCCGGTATTCTGTTTCCCATATCCGCGCGCTATGTAGAGCCATCCGTCCGATATGCAGGTAAGCTTGAAATCAGTCTCTTTCTTCTCCTCAATCTCTCTCAGAAAATCCTTCGGAATGTCCTCGTAACATACCACCGTGAAATCAGCAGGCGTAAGCTTTTCCTCAGACTCAGCCTTGCTGCAGCCGGATACAGACATCGCCAATGCCCCGGTACCTATAACCATTATCATTAGCAGCAACAGTGAAACCAGATTTTTTCTCATCAATCTACCCATACATCACATTCTTTATCTATATGTATGCTGTTGGGACGCAAAAATATAACCTTCGATTTTACTCACTCTTCGGCGTAAAATCATACCTCACATCGTCTGCGCCCTCCACAAGATTGACTGTATAGCTCTTTATGGTAGTTCCGCTTATCACAATAAATGTATGCTGTCCTGTGACCATCGCAAAATCGAGAGGCGCCACACCCAGATAACTGTCATCAAAGTATATAGCTGCACCTGCCGGGCCATCTATATATACTCTGTTCTTCGTACTCACAATGGTTGTTGTCTCTGTCTCATACTGGGAGGTTACTCCGGTTGATGAGGAGGATGCCGGCTGTTGTGAAACCGTCGCAGAGCTGCTTGTAGTCTGCCCGGAGCTTGTGCTCTCCTCTTCCTTCTTCATCCTTATATTTACCTTCTGATAATCAGCCTTAACCTCTATCTTATCCTGGTAATTATCATAGCCGTCCGCGCTCACACGCACGGTATATGTTCCAACCGGAAGCGTAAGCATACCTTCTGTGTAATCAGTCTCTTTTCCGTTAAGGTAAAGTACAGCGCCATCCACATCTATATCAAAAAGCACATTGCCGTTCTCAACCGTATCTGCCACAAATTCGGAGAAATCAACAGTTGTGACCTGATTTCGGTTAACCGCAACCGTCTTAGAGCCATAATACTGATCCTTGGATACCGCCACCTTATAGCTTCCCTCGGTTACTGTTATCATCATGTTCTTCTCTATGGTCTTAATATTTTCACTTCCGATGTTCACATATCCACCCATGAACAAATCCACGCCGGTAAGACTTATGTATCCATGCCCTCTTGTGACAACAACCGATACCACCTTTCCATCCTTTTCATACAGATTAAAAACATCATGTACCGATAACTGCTCCGGTGTTATAAGCTCATTGTCCGAAACGACGACCACGTTTCTGGCATACTCATAATTCTTCCCATACAGTGACAATCTTCTGTATGAGGTGTTGACCGACACATCCGATACAGCCATGTGGCACTTCACCTCATTAGATATATGTATCTCTGAAACCTTGTTATTTACATTATCGTATGTTATATCTATAACATCCCCTGCGTAGAGCTGCGCCAGAGTCATCGCATTTCCAAACTCGGTATATATAAGCGCCGGCTGTTCCACATAGAAGGTACGGTCAACTCCCTCCCCGTATGACCTCACTGATAATCTCTTCGTATCAGCACTGACATAAGTTATGACCGCCAGCTCCGTGCGGATATCCGTAGGTATTGTCGGCGCATTGACGATTGGCGCTGTAGATTTCGATTCCATCTGGTTTACCGAATTTTTAGCCGTGGAAGCTTTCGCGGCTTTGTCTGCCTTTTCCTCGGCAAACAGAAACGCGCACAGCACTATCCCCGCAACTATAAGTATTCCTAAAATAAAGTTCTGTAGCTTATTGTTCATCAAAAGTTCCTTTCCACATTACCGGGAACCGTACAGAGTCCTGACAAATTCCCTTCTCATTCGATTCTGGTTCACAACCGTTCTGAGCTTTTCCATGCTGCGTCCCGGTATCCATGCCTTATTGTTGTTAAAATAATAATTAAGTATTTTCCAGAATTTCTCGGGGTAGGCAAACATCGCCCCCAGTATCTTAATATCCTGTGATGACAAAGTATTAACCCTGTCATACTCCCTGAGCATAAGATATCCCAGCTTGATATCCCAGTCATATTTCTCCATGAGCTTTCTCATAAATCCATACAGATCAACCAGTCTTATATCCACACAGCTCTGCTCGAACCCGCAGATATAACCCTTCTGCTTTTTTATAAAGACATTGTGATAGCTGTAGTCACCGTGGCATAGACTGCTCCGCTCAATTGCAGCAGCATACTCCGCATCATAACCGGAGTGTCTTATTGTCTCAACCGCCCTCAGCCCTTCATCAAGAAACGGCTGGCACATGGAAGCGGCAAGCAACTCAAAATCATTCTTTTTGTGTCTACCCTTTAAGTAGTTCCCAATCATTTTCAGCTCTCTGTTATGCTTATCATACACTTCCTCAAGGTTTCTTGCAATCTGAAATTCCTGTACACCTCTTTCTCCCTGCTCTGCTGCGATTCCGCTATCTGTAACAGTCCCACCGCCGCCTGTTCCTCCATCCTGCGAATCCATGTCTTCACATAAACCTGCAGATTCCCTTATGTCTTTTTCCACATCATACCCTTCAAGTACATTATGAAGGGCTGCGAGCGCTCCCACCGCAGTACAGACATCCTGAAAGTTTTTTACATCACACTCCTGTGCGTCAAACCACGTTGTAAGCGTATACTGTGTCCCCGACGAATCAGAGGAGATATACTGTCCTTCCACGTTTTTCAGGTAATAATCTACATTTATTCCATTTGCAGACAAATATTCTAACAGCTGTGCTCTTATCCTTATCCGCCCGGGATTTCCGTTGTGCTCGCGAAGAAGCACACGTCCCCGGCTTGTTTCACATATAAAAGCACCCCTTCCCCTTGATGTGGAATACAATTTACAGTCATACTGTTCAAGTATACTAAAATCCCTTTCTGCCACAAAAATAACCCCTTTCCTAAGTGCCCTGACCACGGGCTATCTAATCTTATGAAAGGGGTATTTCTTTTATGAATTTAAAATTTTGAGAGCCTCCTTTGACAGCTGCCCCCTGTCATTAAGCTGCGGATTATCCAAAACCAGCATAAGAAGACTGTTTAATATCTCACCCATCTGCCTTCCCGCCGGAACGCCCATCGCTATAAGCTCCCTTCCGGTAATGGCAAGGTTTTTAAGTGATACGCAGTCACCACGCTCAAATATCATATTACAGATATCATACATTCTCCTGACATCTGCAATATCATTACCGATACATTTTTCGTATGCAGCTCTGAAATCCAGAATCCTCAGAATATTCTTATCGCCTGTCTCATAAATAATATGCCTTATCCGTGGCTCATCATCCGTGATTTCAAGCATGCCAAAACGCAGCAGCATTGAAGCTGTGTTTATGGTATCATTGTCAAGCTTAAGCCTCTTAAGGACACGCTTAGCTGTGTCCGCCGGACCTTCCTCCGAATATCCTCCGGACATGAAGAGCATCGCCGCATACCTTTCAGGAAGCAGACAGGCACACTCCCTGGCAAGACCTCCCACAAATGCCTTATCCTCAGCGCTCATCACATGATATTCCGGAAGGACTATCTCCATAATTCCAATCGCATCCGCCACGCTGAAATAATCCGGATGTGGCGACTTCAACATCTTATTAAACTCCGTATGGATTCTCTCACTGCTTATCTTCTTAAGATTCACAGCCAGCTCCTTAGCCGCCCTTGCAGTATTCTCCTCAATACCAAACCCAAGCTGAGCCGAAAACCGCACCGCACGCAGAATCCTTAATGCATCCTCGTCAAATCTGTCATGTGCATTGCCCACACAGCGGATAATCTTTCTCTGCAGATCACCCACACCGTCAAAAATATCTACAATACCATGCTCATCATTGTACGCCATCGCATTGATGGTAAAATCCCTGCGCTTTAAATCCTCCTCCAGCTTAGGTGTAAATTCAACACTCTCTGGATGTCTTGAATCCTCATACTTGCCATCTATACGATAGGTTGTCACCTCATAGCCGTTCCTGCCAAGCATTACAGTTACCGTTCCATGCTGTATCCCGGTATCTACCGTGCGGCGGAACAGCCCCTTCACCTGCATAGGCAGTGCAGAGGTTGTGATATCCCAGTCCCCCGGCACTCTTCCCAGTATGCTGTCGCGGACACACCCGCCCACAGCATACGCCTCATAGCCGTTCTCCATGAGAACATCTATTATATGCTTCACATCCTTCGGAAGCGCTATTCTAACCAAGATATCACCTCTTTATTCTATAATTAGTATGCCTTCCCCCAGTACACAAGCTTCTTCGCCGGCTTGCCGCAGCATACGCACACATCGCTTATATGCTCCTGCTCGAATGGCATACATCTGCTTGTCGCAGTTGTCTCTTCCTTAATCTTATCCTCACATGCCTGCTCGCCGCACCACATACCTCTTACGAAGCCCGGCTTGTTGGCAATGATATCCTTGAACTCCTCATAGCTGTGGGCGTCATAGGTGTGGGCATCACGGTGTGCTCTCGCCCTCTCAAGCATCTCAGACTGCATTGTGTCAAGAATCTTCTTAAGCTCCTCTGTCACCGTGTCAAGAGATACAACATACTTCTCTCTTGTATCACGTCTTACGACAACTGCCTGATTGTTCTCAATATCCTTAGGTCCGATTTCTATACGTGCAGGAATACCCTTGACCTCCTGCTCCGCATACTTAAATCCAGGTGTCTTCTCCGAATCGTCGAAGTCAACTCTGAAGCCTGCTGCCTCAAGTCTGTCTCTTAACTCTCCTGCCTTCTCAAGCACTCCTGCCTTATGCTGTGCAACAGGTATTACTCTCACCTGGATCGGAGCGATTCTTGGAGGCATAACAAGACCGCTGTTGTCACCGTGTACCATGATCATGGCACCGATGAGTCTTGTCGTTGTACCCCATGAAGTCTGATGAACATACTTCAATGTGTTGTCCTTGTCCGTATACTGGATACCAAATGCCTTCGCAAAGCCGTCTCCGAAGTTGTGGCTGGTACCGGACTGAAGAGCCTTGCCATCATGCATGAGTGCCTCGATTGTGTATGTAGCCTCCGCTCCGGCGAACTTCTCCTTGTCTGTCTTTCTTCCCTTTATAACAGGCATTGCAAGCACCTGCTCACAGAAATCAGCGTACACGTTGAGCATCTGCTGTGTTCTTGCCTCAGCCTCCTCTGCCGTAGCGTGTGCAGTATGTCCCTCCTGCCATAAGAACTCTCTTGAACGGAGAAATGGTCTTGTCTCCTTCTCCCATCTTACAACATTGCACCACTGGTTATATACCTTAGGCAGATCTCTGTATGACTGAATCTCATCCTTGTAGAAATCACAGAAAAGTGTCTCAGATGTAGGTCTTACACAGAGCTTCTCCTGAAGTGGGTTAAGTCCTCCCTGTGTCACCCATGCTACCTCAGGTGCAAAGCCCTCAACGTGATCCTTCTCCTTCTCAAGAAGACTCTCAGGTATAAATACAGGAAGATATACGTTCTGCACGCCTGTCTTTTTAAAGCGTGCATCCATCTCCTTCTGGATATTCTCCCAGATAGCGTAGCCTGCCGGCTTGAATATCATACAGCCCTTAACGCTTGAATAAGCCATAAGCTCTGCTCTCTTTACTACGTCTGTGTACCACTGCGCGAAATCCTCCTCCATAGGAGTGATTGCTTCTACTAATTTCTTGTTATCGTTTGCCATGTTGATCTCCATTCTTATGATAAAATGTAATAGTTACTGATTTAATACAGTCTGTTCTTACAGAGCTTAATTCTAATTCTCATGGTACTTTTCTATCGTATAGAAATAGCTCATGTCTTCCATTCTGCGGCAGAAAAGAGTATCCGTCTTTTCCTCCGTGCTTCCCTCCTTGACACCTCTCCAGTAGTAATTCATATCCACATCCGGGTCAAAGGTGTAAGCTTCGCCTCCTAAATTGACATACAGCCAGCAGTGAGGCGTTGTTCCTCCATTATATGAGGATACCTGTCCTGAAAGCAGGTGTGCATCATAGCCAAGATATCTCATAATATACATAAAGGCTGATGAATAATTATAGCAGCAGCCCTGATATGTATTAAACAAATCCGTTGCCCACAATACCTCCTCGGGAGTTGTCTCCGGGTCTGATGTCGAATACTTTCCGGCATCCACATTCATTCCCCTGTTATATGTTATTCTCTTTATAAACCATACATATATGCTGTGAACCTTCTGGTAAGGTGACATATCATCCGATATTGTACCCTCATTCTTAAGCATGGTCATATACGCTTCGATAAGTCTGTCAAGCTCCTCATAACCCGATGTTGCCGGATTGAGCGGCTCATTGTTGAGTAAATCCCACGGCTTGACTTCCTCCACAGGCGGTTGTGTTGTCTCTGTGACAGCCTCCGTTGTTGTCTCTGTGACAGCCTCCTCCGTTGTCTCCTCTGTAGCAGGCTCCGTTGTGCCGGTATTTTCCTGTGACTGCGTGTTATCCGCAGAGGAAAGAATTATATCCCCACCCTCACCGGGCTTCTTACTGCATCCGGCTGCAAATATCATGCCCATCACAAGGAAAAAAAACATATATGAAGCCTTTTTCATTCCTATTCTCTTCATAATAATTTCCTCCAATGGTTGTGTATAAAATGAATTATTTTACATCCATTCCGTATCCGTAGTATTGTACCACATCATTTAAAATAAAGAAATATATATATTTCGTATCATCCTGATAATATTCGTACATTTTGCCCGAAACAGTATAGTCCTTGCCGTAGGCTGCCTCGATATCCTCAAGTGTGCTTCCGACACCGACTCCCTTATCAGTCCTGATTGTCTCAGAGGACACATTTACATCCTGAATGTAATCCCCATCAGTCTTAGGATACGTTGTAATCTCATAGCCATCGTATGTGAACACCTTATCAAGCCCCTCAAAATAGCAGCTTGCCGCCTCCATATACTGTAATGTCTCCGGCATTCCCTCATCATCTGCCGAAAATTTCTCACCGGGTGTAAGAAGAACGCTGCCATTGTTAAAGCCGAAGTTTCCACCATCGTCTTTCTTACCACATGCCGCAAGTGTGAATACCGCCATGAGCATGACAGCAGCCAACGCTATATTTTTTCTTATACTTTTCTTAATATTGTGCATAAAACCTCCTTCTGCCGCCTAAGCAAATCCGCGGCTTTTAATATTGCCCTTAATATTCCCCTTCCTTGGAAATATACATTATCTTTCTAATCTTGTAAAGTAAGACTTACCGGAATTTCTGTGTACTCATTCCCATTTTTTACAATAAATGCATAACAAAAATTTTCCAATCCGGCTTCTGATATATCGGCATTTTCCGGCTCAAGATAAAGAGTAAAATCCCCCTCCTCACCCGGAATAAGCTGATAAACTGCTGTTGCACCTGCGGCTCCATCCACTATTTTCAGATACATATACGCGTAAGGCTTAAGCACATCACTGCTGCCGACAAGCTCAATAAGACCATCCGCTGTTGTGTTGAGCCGGACCACGGCGGTGGCTATACCGTCCACGCTGTCTACACTGTCTGCGGCGCCCGCTGCTGTTCCCTCTGCCGTTGTGCCTCCTGCTGTTATTCCTTCATTTTCCGTCCGCACTGTCACTCCATCCATAACAGCTGCTTCCCCCTGAACGCTGTATGCGTCCGCAAGATTCCATGACGGAATAACCGGCGTATATACCAGCAGATTCTTGAGATTTCTCTCTACCAGCTCAACTGCCACCAGCTCAGCTTCCGACACAGCCTGATATATATTATACGGAATTTCTCTCTTCGCTGTCAGCGAAGTATACTCGTTGGCAAAGAACCAGTACAATGCATTTCCGAAGGAATCGCGGAACAGCGCTGCGCTTTTATCCACAGCCGCCGCATTATTCTTAGTAGTTATCACCAGATCATCTACACCGCGGAAGCGGTTCAGGTACTCAAAGCTCTCCTCTACATCGAATTCAACCTGCTCATCCTTGACCTGTGACCCCGGAAGCAGCATAGACTGTAAATCGCCCGAGAAATTGTTTTTTATACTATACGGCAGTCCGCTGTAGTGTGTATAACCGGAATAAGCTTCACCATATACGTCCGAAAGCTTCTTGGCCATAGCTTCATAGGCGACTGCCGCACCATAATTGTTCCAGTGCGAATCCAGCTTGTGATATAGCTGCACTCCCGTAAGCTTTGCAAATGCCAGTTCATTCTTAAGCTGTACCGTGTTCACGCCAAGTGCGGTCAGCCTGTCATACAGAAGCTCATAATTGCCCTGTCCGTCTTCTTCTATATAATAGTACGGCATATATTCGCCATACACCGACATCTTGTCAGGCGCAGATACGAATATGAACTCTCCGTCCTCTCTCTCAACGTACTCCTGCATCATCGACAGGATTGCACCCATGCGCTCTATTGCCACCTCATCCAGCACGCTCGTCCCAAGAAAATCGTCGAGCGCCCTGCCGTAGAACAGCCAGCCATCCTCACCGACTATCACGTCCGTCTGCCCGGAGGTCTTAAAAATCGTCTCCTTAAGAACATTCTGCGCATATACCAGACTGTTTCTGAAGCCGAATTTCTGTGCAAAATACGAATCTATGTTTGCCGTAAGCTTAAGTCCATCCGACAGCGCCGGCTTATCCGCCTCCGTTTCATTTCCTATAGCCGCCTGCTTACCCGAAAACGTAAAAAGCGGCACTAGGCTGATTACAAGAAAAATGGCAATATATATTATATTTATCAGATTCTTTTTATTTATCCTATTTTTCACACCTATCCCCATTTCCATACTGCACATTACGGCGCACAACCGGCGCCGTGCCTGTAAAAATCTGTTTTACCGGTTTAAGAAAGCTTCTGCCGTCAAAACCTGAAATATATGAACGGATTATAGCTTCCAGCCGCAAGCTCCATAATACACAGAAGATATAAAACCACGGATGCCGCCATCCCCGCATACCTTGTCACCTTGTTTTCCGGCATCCTCTTAAGAACCGGTGTACATGCAGCCACCGCTATGAATGTGGTTATTATAAAAAGAGGGCTCATAACCGATACGGCTGTCATCACGCCTGTGTGTGTCGCATTAAATGCGAACATATTGGCTATAAAATGCCCTGCCTGCGCCATATTGTCAGCCCTGAATATGACAAAGCCTATCGTGACGGCAAGAAGCGTGTAGACATGTCCGGCAATGCTTAAAAATACATTTTTCTTCGCCGGCTGATTATCTATGAGTACCTCCGCCGCATTCTCGTTACTGCGCGGCTTTTTTTCCTTGACCAGAGCCGTCTCCAGCATGGTGAGAAGCCCATGGTATATTCCCCACACCACAAATGTCCAGTTCGCCCCATGCCAGATTCCTGTACATAAGAATACAAAAAATCTGTTAAAGAGCGTTCTTGCCTTCCCCTTTCTGTTGCCGCCCAGCGGAAAATACAGATATTCCCTGAACCACGAGGTGAGCGATATATGCCATTTTTTCCAGAACTGCCTCACAGAGGACGCGGTGTACGGATAGTCAAAGTTCTCCGGAAATGTAAATCCGAACATCTTACCCATTCCGACAGCCATATCACTGTAGCCTGAAAAGTCAAAATATATCTGGAAAAGGTAGCACACCGCTCCCACCCATGCCGAAGCTGTGTCGAGCTGTGCCATGTCAAGTGCGAACATCTTGTCCACCGCTGCAGCCATCACATTTGCGATGAGCATTTTCTTGGAAAGACCTATTATGAATCTGCGGATTCCGGCTGAGATTTCCTCCGCACCCACCTGTCTGTCCCTTAGCTGCTCTCTCACTGAATTATACTTTACTATAGGTCCTGCGACGAGCTGCGGAAACAGGCAGATATACAGCATCACATCGAAAAAGCTTCCCGGGCGTTTCTCATCATCCCGGTATGTATCTATGACATACGACATCGCCTGGAATGTATAGAAGGATATTCCTATCGGCATACTGATTCCGGGTTCCCTTATATTGATGAACGGAATGGCATTGAGTGACTGCACTATGAATCCGGCATACTTAAATACAATAAGGAATGCCAGATTGATAACCACACCGGCCGCCAGCACCGGCTTTCTGCCCCATACGAACCTGCCGAGCACGAAATTAACCAGTATCGACAGGAGCAGCAGCAGAATATATGCAGGCTCACCCCATGCATAGAATAACAGACTTGCCACTATCAACAATATATTTCTGACCGTGGTGTTCCGAATTGCCGTGTGCAGTATAAAAACTATCGGCAGAAATGCAAATAAAAAAACAGCTGAAGAAAAGACCATTTTTCACCTCTTATTTCATGTAAATATAATCCATTATATACACCGCGACTTTTCAATACAAGTGAAATCTTAGAGCATGAAAAATTTCACCCATTGGAGCTTCGCGTGCTGTTTCCCTGCTTCCGGTTTATGAAGGTCACCAGCTCCCTGATTAGTATAAATGCCAGCGGTCCTGTTATAACGCCCGCCACGCCGAACAGCACCAGCCCCACATACACGGCGGCTAACATTCCGAGCGGGTGTGTGCCAAGCCCTTTCCCCATGAGCTTCGGTTCAAGGTATTCGCGCACGACGTAGCTTATAAAACACATTGCAAGAAGAACAGCCGCATATCTGTAGCTGCCGCACAGCACGCACACCACCGCCCACGGCATGAGGATAGTTCCCGTCCCGAACACAGGAAGGGCATCGACAAGCCCCAGCACGATTCCGAGCAGAAGCCAGTATGGGTTTCTCAGCCACAGGAGCCCCACACCGCAGATTACCATTGTGATGGTCATTATTATCAACTGTGTTTTGATAAATGTATATATAATCTTTCCTGTTCTGGTATAGAAAAAATCGAACTCCTCCGCATACTGTGACGTTCCTGCCGCCTCCAACATCCTGTCATAATCCTTCATAAAAAAATATAATGCCATAAAGAATATCACAAACACACCTGAGAAGGTTATGAAGCCTTTGAAAGCCCCGATTGAGCCACCCATTATTGACGGCATGATTTTATCTCTCGCGCTCTCCATAAGCCCTATGATTCCCGAGTCAATATACGCCAGCGTGGTTCCGCCCGCAAAGCCCATGAAGCCGTCCACGCCCCCACAAAAGCTGCACATTCCGTCATTTATATAAGCATAATACACATCATAATTATCTATAACTTTTTTTATCTGTGCAACGAGAAGACCACCGAGCAGCCACAATACTGCCGCAATCATGCCGCCCCAGAAAATCATCAGCACCACCGCAGCAATGCTTCTTTTCAATCTCAGCCTTCTGTTTAACAGCCGCACCTGTCCATTCATTCCCGCCGCCAGCAAAAAAGCAATAATAAAAGGAGCTGCCAGCGGCATAATATACTTAAATATCAGATATACAACTGCTGTAACTCCTATACATATTATTATATTTCTCTTGTCTGTACTCATACCACCCTCCAGCCTGTGAGAGTAGTATTACCATAAACAACATTCTATATTCACATAAAACAACTGAATGCTTACAGCTCAGATATTGTCCTTTTTACCAAAATCCTCAGAAAACAGCGCAAAGCTCTTCCCCTTCGGAATGACCTCAAATGTAAGTTTTTTTCTTGTTACCGGGTGTGAAAACACCAGTCTGTAGGAACACAGCGCAAGCGCCTCATCCCTGACGGCGCGCAAAGTATCTTTTATATTTTCCTCATCCGGTGTGGTGCCATACTTTGTATCATTTAAGATTGGCATTCCCGCCTCGGACAGCTGCACCCTTATCTGGTGGTGCCGCCCAGTGTGAAGCTTCACCCTCAGCAAAGCAAGCTCTTCCCCGGTCTCAATGCCAAGCACCTGATACTCTAGCACTGCCTTCTTCGCACCATCCGTTCCCTCCGGCACAACACGCGACATATTTGTCCTTGAATCCTTCAGAAGATAATTTTCAAGGGTGATTACAGTGCGGTCGCCAAGCACCTTCTGTACATTCTCCATACCCTTCCTATCCGTGACCTTCACCACGGCATAGTAGCACTTGTCAACCTCACCCTGCGTTATCTGTCTTGTGAGTGCCGCCGCCGCCTTGCTGTTCTTCGCATACAGCACAAGCCCCTCAACAGGTCTGTCAAGCCTGTTCACAGGAGCTATAAACGGTGCCCTATTCCCCTTCTTTCTCTCATAGGTCATAAGTACACTCACCATGTCCTGCGAAAAGCCCCTGTCCGACTGCGTCAGCACCCCGGACGGCTTGTGGCACACGCAGATGTCATCATCCTCATATACAATACATTCTTTAATATCTCTCATAAAAGTCCTTTTACGCCTTGAATCTATACCCCACACCCCAGATAGTTTCTATGTACTGAGGATTCGATGTATCGAACTCAATCTTCTCACGTATCTTCTTGATATGAACGGTAACGGTCGCAATGTCACCAATCGACTCCATATCCCATATCTTGTTGAACAGCTCCTCCTTAGAGTACACATGGTTAGGATTCTGCGCAAGGAAGGTGAGAAGATCGAACTCCTTCGTTGTGAAGGTCTTTTCCTCACCATTCACGAATACACGGCGCGCGGTCTTGTCAATCTTAAGTCCACGTATCTCAATCACATCATTCTCCGGCATTGCGCTTCCTACAAGCCTCTCATATCTTGCAAGATGAGCCTTGACACGCGCCACAAGCTCACTTGGGCTGAACGGCTTGGTCATATAGTCATCCGCGCCAAGTCCTAAGCCTCTTATCTTGTCAATATCGTCCTTCTTGGCTGATACCATTATGATAGGTGTATTCTTCTTATTTCTGATAGCCTTGCAGATTTCAAAGCCATCCACGCCCGGAAGCATGAGGTCAAGTATATACAGGTCATACTCATTGTCAAGCGCCTCCTTAAGTCCCTTCTCACCATCATTGCAGATGGTGACTTCATAGCTGCTAATCTCAAGATAATCCCTCTCAAGCTCTGCGATACTTTCCTCGTCCTCAATAATCAATATCTTACTCATTGCTCTCTCCACTCTCCTGATTTTTATATTTTCTAAGCACAAAATGCATCACCGTGCCTGTACCCTCCTTGCTTGTTGCCCATATCTGTCCGCCATGGTCACTTATAATCTTCTTAACAATCGACAGACCTATTCCACTGCCGCCCTGCGCCGAATTTCTGGAGGAATCCGTCCTGTAAAAGCGGTCAAAAATATACTGCACATCCTTCTGTGCTATACCCTTTCCGTTGTCCTCTATCTCAAACTGTACAAAGTCATCCGCATCGCTTATTCTTATATTGATTATGCCCTTTCTGTCCGTTGACATGTACTTGACAGAATTGCTTATGATGTTGTTTATAACTCTCTTAAGCTGCTCCGGGTCAGCAATTATTACCGCCGCCTTGTCCGCATAGTTGAAATATCCAAGCTCAATATTTCTCGACTCCAGTTCCACCTTCAGCTCACTCACGCAATCGTCAAAATACTCAGCGACATTAATCTTATTAAAATTGTACGGAATCTTGTTAGCATCTATCTTCGAATACAGGGTCAGCTCATTTATCAGCTTATCCATGTCCATAGTCTTATTATAGATGGTTCTCACATATCTGTCCATCTTCTCAGGAGTATCCGCAATTCCATCCATGATTCCTTCCACGTAACCCTTTATCGCCGTCATAGGTGTCTTTAGGTCATGTGAGATATTGCTGATAAGCTCTCTGCTCTCCTTGTCATTCTGGATTTTCTCCTCGGCAGACTCCTTAAGCTTCTTTCTCATGACCTCGAAATCATCTATGAGTTCACCTATCTCATCATGTCTGTTGCTCTTGAGGTTAAAATCAAGATTGCCCTCCGCGATGTTATGTGTTGCATCCTGCAGCTTTTTAATAGGAGCGACAAGTCCCCTGTATACCCACACGCTTATGCATCCGCTCGCTGCGACAAGTATGGCTGCAAGGCTCACGAAAAAGATGATGAGCATGCTCTTGACCTGCGGAACAATATGCTCTATGTGTGTGACAATATAGAGTCTGCCCTCTTTTCCGTCCCGGCAGTCAAATATAACCCTGTTTACAAGCATCTGCAGCTCTCCGCCAAGATACATTCCGCCGTGAAGCCCGTCAAGCTTGCCCAGTGTCTCCATCTTGGTCAGCTCGGCATATAATTCATCATCAAAATTATCGTCATAGCTCGAATAGACATACTCACCATCCATATTTACTATAATGTCCGTTGCATCATTCGTAAGTCCGTTGCAATATTCGTCAAGATAATCCTTATCACACAATAAATCCGGATTCGCATCCCTTACTGTCTCAAGCTCTGCCTGTATGCTGGAATTGACCGCATTGAATGCCAGCATAGGATTGAGCATGACCGTATATGTATTCAAATCTATCTTGTATGTGTGGTAAATCGTCTTTAATTTGTATGTTCCAACGCTGAGCACCGCCAGCACAAGTATTAACGGAACTATACACAGAACGCAGAATGCCATCTGGATTTTTGTTTTAAGCTTCATGTCAACACCTCTCTGTCGCACAGCTTATATCATCCCCTACATAATTTACATTCCTTAATGTAAGAAGGACGCATAAGCCATGCCTATGCGTCCATTGTAGCACATTATTGTGTCGGAATTTATAAATTAAATATAAACAATTACAAATATTTCTTTAAATCGCAAACCTTATCAAGCTTCTCCCAAGGAACATCTATATCATTGCGTCCGAAATGTCCGTAAGCTGCTGTCTGCCTGTAAATCGGTCTTCTAAGATCAAGCATCTTGATGATTCCGGCCGGTCTTAAATCGAAGTTCTCTGCAACTATCTCAGAGAGCTTATCATCTGCTACCTTGCCTGTTCCGAATGTGTCTATATTGATTGATGTAGGCTGTGCGACACCGATAGCGTATGAGAGCTGAATCTCGCAACGCTCTGCAAGTCCTGCCGCAACAATATTCTTAGCTACATAACGTGCTGCGTAAGCTGCCGAACGGTCAACCTTAGTGCAGTCCTTACCTGAGAAAGCTCCGCCGCCGTGACGTGCAAAGCCGCCGTAGGTATCAACGATAATCTTACGCCCTGTAAGACCACTGTCTCCGTTAGGTCCGCCGATTACAAAACGTCCCGTAGGGTTAATATACATCTTGGTTCTCTCGTCAACAAGCTCCTTAGGAAGAATCTCATCAAAGACATACTTCTTGATGTCCTCGTGAATCTGCTCCTGTGTAACATCCGGGTCATGCTGTGTTGAAAGGACAACTGCGTTGAGATGTACAGGCTTGTGGTTGTCATCGTACTCAACTGTTACCTGTGTCTTTCCATCCGGGCGGAGGTACTTGAGTGTTCCATCCTTTCTTACCTTGGTAAGCTGTCTTGCCAGTCTGTGTGCAAGTGCTATAGGATATGGCATGTACTCCTCTGTCTCATTTGTGGCATAACCGAACATCATACCCTGATCTCCGGCACCGATTGCATCAATCTCCTCGTCAGTCATCTGGTTTTCCTTAGCCTCAAGAGCCTTGTCAACTCCCATGGCAATATCAGGTGACTGCTTGTCAAGTGAAACCATGACTGCACATGTGTTTCCATCGAAGCCATACTCAGATGTATTGTAACCGATATCTGTAACAGTCTTTCTTACTATTGCAGGTATATCAACATTAGCCTTGGTTGTAATCTCACCCATTACCATAACAAATCCTGTGTTGGTAAGTGTCTCGCAGGCAACACGGCTCATCGGATCCTGCTCAAGCATGGCATCAAGTATTGCGTCAGAAACCTGATCGCAGATTTTGTCAGGATGTCCTTCAGTCACGGACTCTGATGTAAATAAATAACTCATTTTGAATCTCCTTTCGCTATTATAGCGCATACGTGAAAATTAATGGTATCATACCTTTTCACAGCCTCTGAAAAGGTTAAAAAAAAGCCCACATAAGTGGACTTGAATCAGGGCAAATCAAATCCTCTTATTGTTCGAACCGCAGATTGTGCGGCATATCTCGCTCAGGCTGGCACCTTCCGTTAAGGGGTTGCCGTGACTTCACCGATCCTATGTATCTCCATCACTCTGAATAAGGGATAAACCTCTATGAACTTTTTCCTGTATACTATAATATATAAGCTCCCATTAGTCAATAAAGTTTTTATAAAAATTGTACAGCATAGTTTAACCCCTGTCTCTTATACACATCTCCGAGCCCACG
>ERZ1027036.600-NODE-600-length-19264-cov-4.763496_pt1 | contig 19264 bp, 20 predicted proteins | sample MGYA00519441_ERZ1027036 | MGnify/ENA primary metagenome ERZ1027036 (study PRJEB26926, sample SAMN06164792) | human gut metagenome | biome: ENVO:00009003; feature: ENVO:2100002; material: ENVO:00002003 | host: Homo sapiens | place: USA | collected 2012 ... | reverse complement strand
GTTCACACAGGCATTGCGCAAGGCGTGGAAGCGGCGATTCAGGAATACTTTTTCAGTTACCCCGTTATCACGGATGCCCACGTCAACGAAGCCTTGAAGTTGGAAGCGGTGATCCCAAAGGCGCAAGCGGCGATCCCGCCGCATGGCAAGTTTGAAGTTGAGATTTCGGACAGCGATTTCCACGGGTTCATTGATTACCTTGTCCCGGTCGGTTACATGGCGAAAGAAGCGCCGCTGAACCCATACGGAAAGGATGTAAACCTGTTTGACCTGTACGATTTCAAGTATTCAAACAACGTCAACGGTTACAAACAATCGGGGCAGCTTCACGAATACAAGTATTTTTTCGAGAAGAACAACCCCGACAGCCGGATCAGAAATATGTATTTCGTATTTGTCCCAAAGGCAACAATCCGGCAGAAAAAGACCGAAACCCTTCAAGATTTTCGGGAACGCCTGATTTCCGAACTTGACGGACTGGAAGTGAAGGTTGTTCAAATGTGGTTCAACCCTGACAAAGTGATTGAATTTGCATTGAACATAAAGGCGGCGAACGAAGAAACTGAATTCCCCGCCGAAAAAAGTTACTTATGCAGATATTGCGAATTTCAAGAATTTTGCGAGAAAGGATGGAGTTATTTTATGAAACTACCTGAAAACAAGAGAAGGAACATTGAAGCGGTCACAAAGCGGGTGATTTGGATTTACGGAGCGCCATTTTGCGGCAAAACCACATTCGCAAACGGATTCCCTGATCCGCTCATGTTGAACACGGACGGCAATATCAAATTTGTCGATGCCCCGTACATTCATATCAAGGATGAAGTTCGGGTTGAGGGCAGACAGACGAAAAGAACCCTTGCATGGGACGTTTTCAAAGATGCCGTTTCCGAACTGGAAAAGAAGGATAATTCCTTCAAAACGATTGTGGTTGACCTGTTGGAAGATTTGTACGAGCATTGCCGCCTGTATATGTATCAGCAGATGGGGATCACCCACGAAAGCGATGATTCCTTCCGTGCGTGGGATAAGGTACGGGGCGAATTCCTGAACACCCTGAAAAAGCTGATGAACCTTGATTACGAAAACATTATCCTGATTTCCCATGAGGACACCACGAAGGACATTACGAAGAAGGGCGGCGATAAGATCACAGCGATCAAGCCCAACTTGCAGGATAAGGTTGCCGTGAAGGTTGCCGGAATGGTGGATGTGGTTGCCCGTATCGTTGCCGATGGGGACGTTCGTTCTTTCTGTTTCAAGTCGAACGAAGTGATTTTCGGCGGCGGGCGCTTGAAGGTGAACGCAAAGGATATTCCGCTTGATGTGAACGCCTTATTCGCCGTATATGACGAAGCAAACAAGGCGGCGGCGCACGGTGGCGCTGTTCCTACCCCCGCCCCGGCAGCTACACCCGGCAGAACTACCCGCAAACGCACGGAAACCCCCGCCACGGGCGCAGATAAGCCGCAGGACAGCCCCGAAGCCGAAGGGACGGTAAACAATACCCCTGACGAAGAAACCCCGCAGGAAGCCGCTGAAACGCCCGTACAGAGCGAGCCGCAGCCGGAAGCGGAAAATCCCCCGATGAACCCGCCCGAAGCGCCGGCAGAGGATGAAAAGCCCCGCCGCAAGCGCAAGGCGAGAGAATAAGAAAGGACGGTATAAACATGGACGAAATGAAAGCGCTGGATGCCCTGTTGGGCTTGGGAATTTTGGGTTCGCTGTTTGACACCAACGGCGTAAAGCCCCCGGACATTGAGAAATTCAAGGCGCAAGCCGAAGCAAAGCGGGCAGAAGCCCGCAAAAACGCAACGGATTTCATGTTGCGGGATGCCGATAGACAGGCGAAAGCAGCAAAGGCGTTATATGATGCCTTTATCGCACAGGGGTTCAGCGACACACAGGCGTTTGAACTGACGAAAACCACCCTTGAAAATAATTAAAAAGAAAGGTTAAAAAGGTGAATTATTATGGCTGGCAACATTTGGGACGAGTTCGACAAGAACATTGACACGGAAGGGCTTGCAAAGGACGTTGAAGAAGCCGCCGAAAACGGCGGGCGGCGTGAAGTTCCGCACGATACTTACGAAGTCGCAGTTACGAAGCTGGAATTGGTGAAATCCAAAAAGGGCGATCCGATGGTGACTTGCTGGATGAAAATCCTTGAAGGTGAGTACAAGAACAGCATGATCTTTATGAATCAGGTTGTGACACAGGGATTTCAGATTCACATTGCCAATGAGTTCATGCGGGCGCTGGTTGCGGAAATGGCTGATCCGATTGATATTACGTTCAAGACCTATTCGCAGTACGGCAACATGATTATGGACGTGATGGAAGCTATTGATAACAACTTTGAATACAAGGTTCGTTATTACGACAGCAAGGGATATAACGCCTTTGCAATCGAAGAAGTGTACGTTTTAGAGTAACACAGGGGGAAGCCGGGCGGTGGACAAATCGCCGCCCGGCGAATTCCCGTGAAAGGGGTGAAAACGGTTGCTATTCTATGATTTTGAAGTTTTCAAATATGACTGGCTGGTTGTGGTTATGGATATGACGGCGAAGAAAACCCATGTGATAATCAATTCCCCGGAAGAACTTGAAGCCTTATATAAAGCAAATCAGCGGGAAATTTGGTGCGGGTTCAATTCCCGGCATTACGATCAGTACATTTTGAAAGCGATCCTTTGCGGGTTCGATCCCAAAAAAGTAAACGATTATATCATTGTTCGGGGAAATCCGGGCTGGAAGTTTTCTTCCCTGTTCAATCAGTTCCCTTTGAACAACTACGATGTAATGACGAACATTGACCGGGGTTTGAAATCCTTTGAGGGGTTCATGGGTAACGACATAAAGGAAACAAGCGTTCCTTTCGACATAGACCGCCCATTGACAAAAGACGAAATCGCCGAAACCGTGAAATATTGCAAACACGATGTTGAACAAACAATTCAGGTGTTTTTGCGGCGAAAAGGCGATTTTGAAGCACACCTTGGGCTTGTAAAACTGGCGTGTGAAGGTAAACCCCTTGATCTTTCGCTGATTTCCAAAACCAAACCGCAGCTTTCGGCGATAATTCTTGATGCCACACAGCAGCCGCACGATGATGAATTTGATATTGATTTCCCTTGTTCAATGAGAATTCAAAAATATTCAGAGGTTGTGCGCTGGTATGAAAACCCGGAAAATCGTTGTTACCAAAAGAACGGGAAGAAAAATCAGCTTGACATAATGGTTGCGGGTGTTCCACACCAATTCGGATGGGGCGGTTTGCATGGGGCGCTGACGAAATACCACGGAACAGGTTATTTCCTGAACATGGACGTTGCTTCCCTGTACCCGTCTTTGATGATCCAATACAACCTTCACAGCCGAAATATGAGTGATCCGCAAAAGTACGTTCGGATTTATGAACAGCGGTTGAAATACAAAGCGGAAAAGAACCCCTTGCAAGCGCCGTTGAAGCTGGTTTTGAATTCCACCTACGGCGTTATGAAGGACAAAAACAATGCCCTGTATGATCCGTTACAGGCGAACAGGGTTTGCGTGTATGGGCAGCTTTTAATTTTGGATTTGGTCGAACACCTTGAACCTTATGCGGAAATCATTCAGAGCAACACGGACGGCGTTCTTGTAAAGATGTCGGAAGGACAGGATGAAGAAGTATGGTTCAACCTGATTGATGATGTTGCCCACGAATGGGAAGTTAGAACCGGGTTGAAGCTGGAATTTGACGAATACCGGGAAATCTTTCAAAAGGACGTGAACAATTACATTATCCTTGATTCGTGGGGGCATTGGAAATCGAAAGGCGCTTATGTGAAGGAACTTTCCCCGCTGGATTACGATTTGCCGATTATCAATAAGGCGCTGGTTGAATTCATGGTTCACGGCGTTTCGGTGGAAAGAACCGTGCGGGAATGTGACGATTTGAAGGAATTTCAGCTTGTTTCCAAAATCAGCGGCAAATATACGCACATTCTTCACGGCAACAGGAAGATCAAGGAAAAGTGTATCAGGATATTTGCTTCAAAGAACCGTTCGGATGCGGGGGTGCAGAAAGTTCATGCGACAACGGGCAGACCCGCAAAGATACCCAATTCCCCGGAACATTGCTTCATTTTCAACGAAGAAGTGAACGGGGTGCGAGTTCCCGAACAGCTTGACAAACAATGGTACATAGACCTTGCGAAAAAACGATTGGAAGATTTCGGGGTGATATGATGGAACAGATTTTATATATCAAGTGGGAAACCGGGTACATGAATATCAATATGGATCGGTTTTTCCCCTGTACGAAAGCAAAGTTCAATAAACTGTTGAAAGTTATTGAATTGGACTGGCAGCACCGGGACGAATTGCGGGAAACTTTGAAAGTTTACTTTCAAGAACGGATTCCGAACCTTCCGAAAGAAGCGGAAGAATTGCGGAACAAAGCCGCTACATATCGGATGAAAGCGGCAGACCTGAAAGAACAGATCAAAGCAGACCGCAAGGAACGGAAGAAAAAGGGGCTTGCCCCTGATCCTTTTAACCGCCTTGAAGCGGAATATGAAAATAATATCGTTCAGGCACAGACAGCGGAACGGGAAGCGAAGTATCTTCAACAGTCGAAAGCGAGATTTGAAGAATACTTGAAACTATTGTAAAAGGCGGTGATTGGATTTGTTCTTCAAAGGTTACGTTGAAACCAAAAACAAGAAATGCGTTGAAAAATTCAAGGGCAGATCAGATTTCAAGACCTTTGAACAGGTGCAATCTTTGCCGGAATATGCCGGGGTTTTATCCCCTGATACAATTTTGGTCGATGTAGACGATTTCGACAGTTCCGAAATACTGTTCAAAGTGGTGCAAGAACATTCCCTTGCTTGCCGGGTTTATCGTACAAGCCGGGGAAAGCATTTCTTGTTCAAGAACAGCGGAGTACCAACAAACAAAACAGGTTGCAGACTGGCTATTGGTTTGACCGCTGATATAAAAATCGGTACACGGAATTCCTACGAAGTTTTGAAATTTGACGGAAAAGACCGGGAAATTTTATACGATGCCGCTGAAAACGAAGAAGCACAGGCACTTCCCCGCTGGATGCACCCGGTAAAATCAAACATGGAATTCCTGAACATGGATGCCGGGGACGGCAGAAATCAAAGCCTGTTTAATTACATTCTGACCTTGCAAAGCAACGATTTTTCCGTTGAAGAAGCAAGGGACACAATCAGGATCATAAACCGTTTTGTGCTGAAAGTTCCGCTTTCTGACGATGAAATCAACACGATTTTAAGGGATGATGCCTTTAAGAAGCCCGTTTTCTTCATGGGTTCAACCTTCCTGTTTGATAAGTTCGCAACATTTTTGAAGAACAATCAGCACATTATCAAGATCAATAATCAATTACACCTTTACCGAAACGGCATTTACATTTCCGGCGAAAGTGAAATTGAAAGCGCTATGATCCAACACATACCACAGTTAAACAGAGCGAAGCGGACGGAAGTTCTTGCTTACCTGAATATTCTGATCCGGGACAACACACAGCCGGAAGATGCCAATTTAATAGCCTTTGAAAACGGCTTATATAACATTTTGGACGATTCCTTCATACCGTTTACCCCGGAACACATTATCACGAATAAAATCATGTGGAAGTACAACCCCGATGCTTATTCAAAGGTTGCGGACGATACCCTGAACCGCCTTTCTTGCAATGATCCGCAAGTTCGGGCGCTGTTGGAAGAAGCGATTGGATATTGCTTTTACCGCAGAAACGAATTGGGGCGGGCGTTTATCTTGATCGGCGATAAGAGCAACGGCAAAAGTACCTTTCTTTCGATGGTTCAGAATTTACTTGGGGAACAGAACATTGCTTCCCTTGACCTGAAAGAACTTGGGGACAGGTTCAAAACCGCAGAGCTATTCGGCAAGCTGGCAAATATCGGCGATGATATAGGGGATGAATTCATTGCCAATGCTTCAATATTTCGCAAGCTGGTTACGGGTGACAGAGTATCAGCCGAACGCAAAGGGCGTGATCCTTTTGAGTTCAACAATTATTCAAAGTTCCTGTTTTCAGCGAACAACATTCCCCGCATTAAGGACAAAACCGGGGCGGTTCAGCGGCGTTTGGTTATCATTCCATTCGATGCAACCTTTTCAGCGGATTCCCCGGATTTTGACCCGTATATCAAATATAAGCTGAAATCCGCTGAATGTATGGAATACCTGATCCGCTTGGGGCTTGACGGTTTGAAGCGTGTTATGACAAACCGCAAATTCACCGTTTCCACCCGTGTTCAAAAGGAAATGGACGAATACGAAGAAAACAACAATCCGATTTTGGGATTTTTTCGGGAATGTGAAGATGAAGATTTCCAAATCGAAAACGAACCCACGAACAAGGTTTACAAGCGTTATCAGGAATATTGCCTTGCGAACAGCTTGCAGCCCATGAGTAACATTGAATTTTCAAAACAAGTGAACAGAATTTTGAACTTTAAGATTATTGACCGCAAGATCAACGGGAAAAAGTGCAGGATTTTTGTTCGTGCTGATTAAGGAAGGTGAATTCTTTGAATGAACAGAGAGAGAGATCGGAAAGTAAAGATTGGACAGGCAATCAAAGAACGGTTTATACAACTTTGGGCGCTTCCAACCACACCGACAAGGAACGGCAGCGGCACGATTATTACGCAACTGAACCCCGTGCGATGGAGTTATTGCTTGCGGAAGAACAGTTTGCCCCGGTTATATGGGAATGTGCTTGCGGCGAAGGGCATTTGTCAAAGGTGCTTGAAGCACACGGGTTCGAGGTTATCAGCACCGATTTGATTTACCGGGGATTCGGCGATCCTGAACCGCTGGATTTCCTGAAAGATACGCTTGAAGATTTTGAAGGGGATATAATCACAAATCCACCTTACAAATACGCCCTTGAATTTATCCAACGGGCGCTTGAAAGCGTACAGACGGGCAGGAAGGTTGCAATGTTCTTGAAGCTGACCTTCCTTGAAGGGAAGAAGCGAAAAGAATTCTTCCTACATAACCCGCCGAAAACAATATATGTGAGTTCTTCCCGCCTGAATTGCGCTATGAACGGCGATTTTGAAAAGTACACTTCAAATAATGCGATTTGTTATGCGTGGTTCGTTTGGGAAAAAGGCTTTCGGGGTGATCCCGTGATTAAGTGGATAAATTGAAAGGGGCAGCGAATGAACAGAAATCCTTATTATAACAATGAAGGTTATCCCGATCCAACGGCATATTACGGAACAAAGGACGTTATCAAGGAAGATGCCGAACTGGAACGGAAAACCGGGGAATTGATTAAAGTTTTGAAATTCATTATTCGTTCAGCGGGTTTTGAACTGATTGAACGAATTGCAATCAAAGACACGAAAACAGGAAGGGAGTTCAGATAACATGAAAGAGATCAATTTTTTCAGCGAACAGGATCGAATTGAACAGTTCAACAAAACGATGTGTTATTGTATGCCGGACAGATTCAAGCGTGAATTCGTGGACGATTTGCGGGGCATGGGATTCTTTACCGCCCCCGCTTCCATTCACCACCACGGCGCTTATGAAGGGGCGCTGTTCGATCACAGCTTGACCGTGGCGAATTCCCTTTTGTCGCTTACAAAGCGACTTGAATTGAAATGGAAGGACGGGCGAAGCCCGCTGATCGTGGGAATGTTTCACGATATTTGCAAAGTGGACAACTACCACAAAACCGAAAATGAAGCGTGGGAATATAACAATGCAACCCTTCTTCCCGGACACGGCGAAAAGTCCGTGATTATGCTTCAAAGGTATATGCAGCTTACGGAAGAAGAAATGTATTGTATCAGGTGGCACATGGGCGCTTTCGATGAAAAAGAGAACTGGAACAGTTATGGAAGGGCTTGCACCCAATTCCCGAATGTGCTTTACACCCACACAGCGGATATGATTGCCGCCCGTATTTTGGGGGTGTGATTATGGAATGGTTATCAGGTGATTTCATTCGGGGATATACGAAAGCGATTAAGGATATTGAAGATGTTTTCGTATATGTGCAGTACGACTTGACACTACATAAAAAGCGGTTCAATTTCAAGCTGATTATTCGCTTGCTTGAACTGTTCTTGAATAACAGGGCGAATTTCAGAGAAAACCGGGACGGCTTTATCAGGTGGAACACGAAATTGAACAATCTTGAATTTTTTGAAAGGGGTGCTGAACATGAGTAAATTTTATAACGGAATTATGGGGCTGGTTGTGGGTGATGCGCTGGGCGTTCCCGTGGAATTTCGGAAGCGTGATACCTACGAAGTGACGGATATGATCGGGTTCGGAACATACAATCAGAAACCCGGTACATGGTCGGATGATAGCAGCCTGACCCTTGCAACGGTTGAAAGTATGGGGCGAATGGGCAAGGTTGATCCGATGGATATTATGAAAAACTTTCTTGATTGGCTTGAAGATGGCTGGTTCACGCCTTACGGGGATGTTTTCGATGTGGGCGGCGCTACACGCCGGGCAATCACCCGCTTTTCCAAAGGCACGAAACCGCTTGATTGCGGCGGCAAAACCCGCATGGACAACGGGAACGGGGCTTTGATGCGTATTCTTCCCGTGGCGATGTTGCCCGACAACGGCGATAAACAGGCGAAAATTCAGAACGTGGCACACCTGACACACGCACATTTCATTTCCGATTTCGCTTGTATGATTTATACGGCGATTGTGGAAAATCTTATGAAAGGAAGCCCGAACGATGTTGCCGTGCTTGCGGGAATTCAGCGCTACAAAGAACAGCTTGACAATGTTTCAATGCTTTCGGAGTTCGGGAAACTGGAACAAATTGAATGGTTGGAACGGACGTTCGTAAAATCTTCCGGCTATGTGGTTGACACGCTGGAAGCGGCGCTTTGGTGCTTCCTGAATACCGAAACATACCGGGATTGCGTTCTTGCCGCCGTGAATTTGGGCGAAGATACCGACACCGTGGCGGCAGTTGCGGGCGGGCTTGCCGGGATTTATTACGGCGTAGGCGGTGAAGCCGGAATTCCTGAAAGCTGGATTGAACAGATTGCCCGCAAGGACTGGATCAGGGAAATTTGCGATGCGGTTCAACTTGGGGACGTTGGTTCAAGATAGGTTCAAGTTGTAGTTGCGGGAACTTGAACCGCTTGAAAGCCTTGATACACAGCGGTTTTCGGCTTGCGGTTCAAGTTGGTTCAAGATGATTTTCATTTCTATTGTTATTTGAAATTTTCAACGCTAAATTGCGTTGATTTTAGAAAAATATATAGTAAAGAAAAAACGATCTTGAACTTGAACCGCAAATCAAAAAACCCTTGAAATATCGAACTTTGAAGCGGTTCATGTTTCGGTTCAAGATGAAGAAAGGAAGTTGTACCCATGAAAGCGAAAGACTATTTGAAGCGCTTGAAGCGCCTTGACACGATAATCAGACAGAAACAGCAGGAAATAACAGACTTGCGCCTGACCGCAAGCAGCACAGGGGGCTTTGATTATTCAAAAGAACGTGTGCAGTCAAGCCCTTCCGGGGATGCACCTTTCGTGCGCCCGGTGCTGAAAATCATAGAACTTGAACAGCAGATCAACGCCGAAATCGACAGGTACGTTGAAGAAAAGCATAAAATCATAAACGAAATACAGGGCTTGCAAGATACCCGATATGTTGAAATCCTTTTTCGGCGATATGTAGAATTCAAATCCCTTGAAACGATTTCCGTTGAACTGAATTATACATATCAGTACGCAAGGGAACTTCACGGCTATGCGTTGCAGGATTTTCAAAGAACCTACAACACCCTATTGAAAACCTACACCCCGAAATGATATTCTATAAGATGAAAAATCGTCTTATGAAAGGCGATTTTTCCTTTTGTTCCCCCGGAAGGTAGGAGGTCAGCACGGAAACAGGGCAACCGTGCTGACCTCCTACCTTCCGGGGGAACTTTTTAAGGGAGCGAATTTTGAAAGAAAGGGGTTGCCGCTATGAACGCAAGGCAAAAACGGTTTTGTGACGAATACCTGATTGATTGCAACGCTAAACAGGCGGCAATCCGTGCAGGATATTCCCCGAAAACGGCAAAAATCACAGGGGCAAAATTGCTAACAAATGCTAACCTGAAAGCCTACATCGAAGAACAACTTGAAAAAATCCATAATGAGAAAACCGCCGATGCGCAGGAAGTTCTTGAATACCTTACCGCCGTTATGAGGGGGCAGCACACCGAACAGGTTTTGAAGCTGGTTGGTGAAGGTGTGCAGACTATTACCGATATTGACGTTGCGGCGAAAGAGCGGATCAAGGCGGCTGAACTGATCGGGAAGCGTTACGGGCTGTTCAAAGATAATCTTGACGTTGGGGGCGCTATCCCGGTTGTAATATCCGGGGGTGATTTGCTTGAAGATTAAAGCGAAGCGCATTTCACTTCCTGAATATGTGGGTAAAGGGTACGGCACATTTTGGCGCTGGAAAGGGCGTTACAGAGTTTGCAAGGGAAGCCGTGCTTCAAAGAAATCCAAAACAACCGCCCTTTGGTTTATCGTCAATATCATGCAGTACCCGGAAGCAAACGCCCTTGTGGTGCGCAAGGTTTTCCGCACATTGCACGATTCCTGTTTTACTGAACTGAAATGGGCAATAAACCGCTTGGGGGTTGCGGCGTTTTGGGATATTAAAGAAAGCCCGCTGGAAATGACCTACCTTCCAACCGGGCAGAAAATCTATTTCCGGGGGCTTGATGATCCGCTGAAAGTAACGTCAATCACGGTCGAACACGGTTATTTGTGCTGGATGTGGATTGAAGAAGCATACGAGATCGGCAAGGAAGATGATTTCAATATGCTTGATGAATCCATTCGTGGCGCTATCCCGGAAGAAACAGGGCTGTTCAAACAAATCACCCTGACGTTCAACCCGTGGAATGAACACCATTGGATTAAAGCCCGCTTTTTCGACAACCCTGACGATGAAACCCTTGCAATGACAACGAACTACCTTTGCAATGAATGGCTGGATGCAGCCGATTTGAAGGTATTTGAAACAATGCGCCTGAACAACCCCCGCCGTTACCGTGTGGCGGGCTTGGGTGATTGGGGCATTGTGGAAGGGCTGATTTTTGAGAATTGGGAAGAAAAGGCGTTCGATATTGACAAGGTTCGGAAGATGACAAGCGTGAAATCCGCTTTCGGGCTGGACTTTGGATATACAAACGATCCTTCCGCTTTCTTTTGCGGCTTGATTGACGTTACCGCAAAAACGATATGGGTTTTCGATGAAATCTATAAAAAGGGCATGAGTAATGAAGCGATATATGCGGAAATCACGAAAGCCGGATATGCAAAAGAGAAAATCCGGGCAGATTCAGCCGAACCGAAATCCATTGATCGCCTGTATGATTTGGGGCTTTCCCACATTCACAGAGCGAGGAAGGGCAAGGACAGCATAAACAACGGCATTGATTATATACAGGACTTCCACATTATCATTCATCCCCGGTGCGTGAACTTCCTGACGGAGATTTCAAACTACACTTGGGACACGGACACAAAGACCGGGAAGCGCCTGAATAAGCCGATTGACGATTTTAACCATTTGATGGATGCGATGCGCTATGCGCTGGAAGATTTCAGCAAAGGCGAAGCGTTCAGTTTTGAGTAAAAATAACACGTTAGTAACAAAGAGCCTTGAAAACCCCGTGTTTTCGGGCTTTTGTCATTATTACACGATAGAAAGGGGTGAAAAAGTTGAATGTGCTTGAACAGACCTTGAACAAGATTTCCAACTTTGTTCTTTTCGGGTTCAAATCGAATATGAACAACAAAGAATTTCTTGAACAGCAGATTATGCGCTGGAAGGGTTCGCCGGAAAGGATCATGCAGATCAAAGGGCAGCTTTACTATCAGAATGAACACGATATTCTTTCCCGCAAGCGTACAATGATCGGTGAGGGCGGCAAGCTGGAAGTTGTTGAAAACTTGCCCAACAATCAGATCATAGATAATCAGTACGCAAAGATGGTGAACCAAAAAGCGGATTACCTGTTGGGACAACCCTTTGCTATCGAAGGAAAAAATGAATTGTATGTTGAACTTTTGAAAGAAGTTTTCAATAAGCGCTTCATGCAGACCTTGAAGAATGGCGGCAAGGCGGCGTTAAATCATGGCATTGCGTGGCTTTACCCGTATTACGACAAGAACGGCGAATTCCGCTTCCGTCTGTTCCCCGGTTATGAAATCCTTCCGATTTGGGAAGATAGCGAACACACGATTTTAGCCGGGGCAATTCGGCTTTATTTGGTGGCGGGGTATGACGGTATCAAGCCCGTTATCATTGAAAAGGTGGAAGTATACGATTTACAGGGAATTCATTGCTATATCCTTGATGGAAACGTGCTGATCCCTGACCTGACCGTTGAAGAACAGGATTGCGCCTACGTTATGAGTGGCGGCAAGCCGCTGAACTGGCAGCGTGTTCCGCTGATCCCGTTGAAGTACAATGAACAGGAAATCCCCCTGTTGAAAAAGGTGAAATCCTTGCAGGATGGGATCAATGTTATGCTTTCGGACTTCACAAACAGTATGCAGGAAGATGCCCGAAACACAATCCTTGTTCTGAAAAACTACGATGGGCAGGATTTGGGCGAATTCCGGCGCAACCTTGCCACATTCGGGGCGGTCAAAGTTCGCTATGACGGCGAAACGAAGGGCGGCGTTGAAACCCTTGAAATCACCGTGAACGCCGAAAATTACAAGGCGATTGTGGAGATTTTCAAAAAGGCGCTAATTGAAAACGCTATGGGTTACGATGCGAAGGATGATCGGCTTTCCGGCAACCCGAACCAAATGAACATTCAATCCATGTATTCAGATATTGATTTGGATGCGAACGATATGGAAACGGAGTTGCAAGCGGCTTTTGAAGAAATCCTTTGGTTCGTCAACGCTCACCTTGCCAATACCGGGCGGGGGAACTTTGAAAACGAAGATGTGAATATCATTTTCAACAGGGATATTCTTATCAATGAGTCCGAAGTGATTGACAATATCGGCAAATCCGTTGGTATTCTTTCGGACGAAACCCTGATTGCAAATCACCCGTGGGTTGACGATCCCGCCGATGAACTTGACAAGCTGGAAAAGCAGAAAGAAAAGGAACAGGAAGAAGCCCTTGCGCAACAGTATGATCCATTCGGGCAGCCGAAGCAGCCGAACAACCCGCCGCAAGGTGGAAACGGCGGTGATCCGAAATGAAAAACGCCGATTATTGGGCGCAGCGGTTCACACAGCTTGAAGATGCCCAAAACCAACAGGGCGCAGATGCCTTGAAGAAGATTGAAGCGCAGTACAGGCAAGCCCAAAAGCAGCTTGAAGCGCAGATTTCAACGTGGTATCAGCGATTTGCGAAGAACAACGGGATCACCCTTGCGGAAGCCCGGCAATGGCTGACCGGGAAAGACCTGAAAGAATTTAAGTGGGACGTTCAGGATTATATCAAGTATGGGCAGGATAACGCTTTATCGGGCGGCTGGATGAAGGAACTTGAAAACGCTTCCGCAAAGTATCACATTTCAAAGCTGGAAGCGCTGAAAATCCACACCCAACAGAGCCTTGAAAGTTTATTTTCAAAACAGGGCTTGACCGTTTCCGGGGCGCTTTCCGATGTTTACACTTCCGGCTATTATCACACGGTTTACGAACTTCAAAAAGGGTTCAATATCGGGTGGGATATTGCCGGTATAGACGAAGCGCAGCTTGAAAAGGTACTTGCCAAACCGTGGGCGGCTGACGGGTACAATTTTTCTGAACGGATTTGGAAGAACAAAGACAAGCTGATTTCAGAGGTTCACAACGAACTTTCACAGAATATCATGCTTGGGGCTGATCCGCAAAAGGCGATTGATGCGCTTGCGAAGAAGATGAACACTTCAAAGCACAACGCCGGGCGGCTGGTTATGACGGAAGAAGCCTACTTTTCTTCTACGGCGCAGAAAGAAGCGTTTCAGGAATTGGGCGTTGAACAGTTTGAAATCGTGGCAACGCTGGATTCCCACACTTCCGAAATATGCCGCATGATGGACGGAAAGCATTTTCCCATGACCGATTTTCAGCCGGGGGCAACCGCCCCGCCCTTTCACGTTTATTGCCGTTCAACCACAGTTCCCTATTTTGACGATGATTTCGGGCAGATTGGGGAACGTGCGGCAAGGGACGAAGAAACGGGCAAAACGTATTATATCCCGGACGATATGAAATATCAGGATTGGGAAGATACGTTCGTAAAGGGCGGCGATAAATCCGGGTTTGATGTGCTGGACGATGGTTCGGCGCTTCACTACTCACACCACAAAGAGCCTGAACCCGAAGCCCCGCCGAAGGAAAAGAAGGTGTATTTGACCGAAAAGAAGCTGAATTCCCTGATTGCGGATGCCGATGTGCAGCTTGAAGATTTGGAAAATCAGTTCAAAACCGTTTCGGGCGGCTGGACGTATGACGAAGCAATCAAAGATTTCGGCAGCTTGGAAGATTTCACAGACGGGGACGATTTGACGAAGCTGAAAGACCTTCATTCGCAGATGGAAGCCCTTGCAAAGCAAAAAGAAGAATGGACGGTGAAGTTGAATGAAAAGCTGATTGCCAAACAGAAAAAAGCCCTTGCGAAAGAACAAATTGACCTTGAAGCCCAAAAAGCAGCCCTTCAACAGCAGCTTGACGATTTTGAAATCAAAACCTATTCCGGGATTTGGTATAACAAGGACGTTACAACCGCTGATTGGGCGGGTTTGAACATTCAGGGCAAAAAACAGTTCTACGAAGGGAAGTTCATTACCGAAACTGACCCCGACAAGATGAAGGAATTTCAAGAACTGTATAAACAGGTACAGGAACTTGATACCGAAGGAAAGGCGTATCACGATATTCAAGCGGAACTTCAAAAAGTTCAAGCGCAAATTCAAAAAGTTCAAAGCGATTTGCAAAAACTTGAAAATGGTGGTATAATGGATGCGGTGGACGATGCGTTCACGCAAGCCCGCAAGGATGCGGCTATGTGGGCGAAAAGCACACAGGAAGCCGATAAACAGTTACGGAAGGTGTGCGGGGACGTATGGCAAGCCGCAAATCGCACGGAAAGACACGCTATATACGATTACACTTCTGGTTCAGGCAAGTTCAACCGCCCGCTTTCGGGTTTTCAAGGCGGGTGGGGCAGCTACAACAATAAAGGCGTTGGAAATGTCGATCTGAACTACGAAGGGGCGTACAAAGAGATCAAGAGCATGACCGATATAATCAGCAAATCCACTTATGATTTCGATGTATGGTTGCAGCGTGGTTGTGGAACGGAAGCGATTGAAAGTTTTCTTGGGTTGCCAAACGGCACGTTGGGCAGAATGACCCACGATCAACTTCAACAGTTCGTTGACCGTGAAAGCAGGATTTTTTCTTTCACTTCAACAGGCGTTGCCAAAGGGAAAGGCTTTTCAGGCAATGTGATTATGAACATATACGCCCCAAAGGGTACGCAAATGATGTACGCCGAACCGTTTTCCGCTTTCGGCAACGGTGGCGGCAAATCGTGGAACGGTATTGATCCACAATCAACATTCGGGTACGAAAGCGAAATGATTATCCAGCGTGGCGCATATTACCGTATTACGAAGATTGAGAAATCGCACGGTACGATCTACATTGATTTGGAAGTTCACCCCGAAAAAGGTTACGAATTTGTTGAAGATATGCCGGGATATAAAGGAAGTAGGTGATTGAATGGCTGATTCCCGATCAAAAGATTTGAACGGTGAAGTGTTCGGATGCAAACAGGTAAATGCTTTATGGTGTGAAACTTGTATTTTCGCCGAAACAAGAGAGCCGTTCGGCAGACTTCCAAAATTGGGGGTTTGCAAGGTTTTCAAAAGCAAGCCGGAAGAAGTTCTTTTTGACGGCGCACGATGCGAGTTCTACGAACAGGAAAAACGCAAGAAATAAAGCACTTTTTGAAAGTTCACTTTCAAGGGGTGCTTTTTTCATGCTCATTTTTCAAAAATCGTCTTTTTTGCATTGCAGACGGTAAAGAACAAGATTCATTCGTGGTTCGTCACCCACGGAAAACAACGTAAATGAAAGGATGGTTCGATTATGAAGAAAGAAGATTTACTTGGAATGGGCTTGACGGAAGATCAGGCAAAGAAGGTTATGGATTCCCTTGATGGGGATTTCGTGACAAAGGCAAGGTTCAACGAAGTCAACGAAGAATTGAAAACGGCGAAGAAGTCTGTTTCTGACAGGGATAAACAGCTTGAAGATTTGAAGAAATCCGCTGGTGACAACACAGCGTTGACACAGCAGATCGCAGACTTGCAGAAAGCAAATGCGGATCAGCAGAAAGCCCATGAACAGGAAATCGCAGCGTTGAAGTTCAACAATGCCGTGGAAATGGCGCTGACCGGGGCAAAGGCAAAGAATATCAAGGCGGTTCGTGCTATGCTGGACGATACCAAAATTAAACTTGGTGAAGATGGCAAGCTGACCGGGTTTGACGAACAGATTGAAGCCCTGAAAAAGTCGGATGGTTATATGTTCGATGTTCAGCAGCAGACCGGGCAACAGTTTACGGGTTTTCAACCCGGTGCTTCAACAACCGTTCCGAATTCCACACAGGCAGGATATGAAGCCCGCCTTGCGGATGCCCGGAAGAACAATAACCAATTAGAGGTTATCAAAATCAAGCAGGAAGCGGCGAATAACGGCGTTATCCTGATGTAAAAAACAAAGAAAGGTTAAGGTGAAAAAATTATGGCACAGGTACAGGGTATCGGTACTACTTGGAATTTGCCCAACTATGCGGGCGAACTGTTTACCGCTGACCCCACGCAGACCCCGTTTCTTTCCATGATCGGCGGGCTGACCGGGGGCAAGCAGACGAACAACTTTGAATTTCCTACGGCGGTTCTTTATGACTTCCCGCCCGCTGGGCAGCCGGAAATTTCCGAAATGGATTCCGCTGTTGCCCCGAAAGCGTCCCACATTGCAAGGGAGCAGGAAAAGAACGTGGTTCAGATTCATCAGGAAGTGATTGATCTGACGTATGCGAAACAGTCTAACACGGGCAGAATGTCCGGGCTGAATACCGCTGGGCAGCAGGCGAACCCCGGCGATGAAAAGGCATGGCAGATTCAGCAGAAACTTATCAAGATCGCCCGTGACGTGGAATATTCCTTCATTCAGGGCAAGTATCAGATTTCCACGGGTGCGGACGTTGCGAATAAAACCCGTGGTATGCTGGAACTTTGTTCTTCCCCTACTGGAAACCACATTGCGGCGGGCGGCGAAGTTCTTAGCAAAGATATGCTGGATCAGCTTTTCCGTGATATGGCGGGCAACGGCGCTTATTTCGGCAGGATGGTTCTTTTCTGTAACGCTTTTCTGAAACAGGCGATTACAAACCTGTATGCGGATCAGTTCAAGGCGAATATGCAGACTACGCAGAACGTGGGCGGCATGAATATCACCGAAATTGAAACTGATTTCTTTAAGATGGGCGTTGTTTGGGATCGCTTTATGCCGTCCGATGCGATTCTGATTGCGGACGTGGCGCATATTGCCCCTGTATTTCAGGCTGTTCCCGGCAAGGGCGTTCTTTTTGAAGAGCCGCTTGCGAAGGTGGGCGCTTCCGACAAGGTTCAGATTTACGGGCAGATCGGACTTGCCCACGGTCCGGCGTTCCTTCACGGTGCGATTACCGGGCTGAAAGCACAGGGAACAAAGAGGGTATATGCCCCCGGCTTGGGTAAAAATCCGGGCGATGGGCTGACCGCTTACGGCGGGAAGAAGGAAAGTGATCTTGTAAAGGGCATGAAGATTAACGCCGATTGCGAGGTTACAGGCGAGTTCCAGCACGTCACCGATTATTCTTCCCTGTTCGGCAAGGGAGCGGATAAGGACGGGTATTTCTTCCCGTTCGAGGTAACGCAGAGCGGCGAAACCCTGACGGTCAAGACGAACGGCAACACGAAAGAGGTATCCGGCAAACTTTCCGATAACAGGCTGAACGTGGTTCGTCTTACGAAGAAAGCGGATTCCGAAGTTGAATTCCTTGTTGATGATATTTCTATCGGCAAGTTCACGTTCAGGGGCGCTACGTTCGCAGAGTAAAGGCGGTGATTCCAATGCTGGAAAAGGTGAAGCAGCGCTTGAAATCGTTTGGGTATGAACTGAAAGACGGCGATGAAGCCGTTTTGATGTTTTGTATTCAGAAAGTCGAATGGACAATTAAGAACGATTGCAATGTTGCAGCTATCCCCGCCGGGTTGGAATGTATCGCTATTGATATGGCAGTCGGTGAATTTCTCACGGCGAAGAAAGCATTTTCACCGGGCGATATTACAGGGCTTGATTTAGATTATGCGGTGAAGCAGATACAGGAAGGGGACACCAACACCGTATTTGCAACCGGGGAAGCGAGTTTGACCCCCGAACAGAGGTTGAACGCTTTCCTGAATTATCTTCTTACTTACGGACGGGATCAGTTTTCGTGTTATAGGCGGTTGAGATGGTAAAGGCGATTGAAGCCGCACGAAAGGCGGCACGGCGGGCGCAGGAAATCACCTACGAAGGGGTTTGCACCGTCTATGAATACCAAACTATCAAAGACCCAAACACGAAGTTGACCCATGAAGAAGAAATTGCCGTAATTGAAGATCAGCCCTGTAAATTGTCCTTTGAGAAGTTGAACGCCGTGGTTCAAACCGAAACCGCAGCGGCAATCGCACAGGGCTTGAAACTGTTCCTTGCGCCGGAAATCCATATAAACGGGGGTTCAAAGATTGTTGTAACGCAAAACGGCGTTACAGGGGTATATTCCGCAAGCGGCGAACCCGCCGTTTATTCAACACATCAGGAAATCATGCTTGAACTGTTCAAGGGGTGGGCTTGATGGCGCAGATGGGCAGCTTTTCGGCGGCTGGTTTGAAAAAACTTCAAAAGCAGTTGAACAAAATTCAGCAAGGCAATGTTGAAGCGTTCATTGAAGAATGTGCGAAGGAACTTGCCGCCCGGTTGCTTGCCAAAGTCATAAAGCGAACGCCCGTGGGGGTTTATCCCAAAAGCACAGGTAAAAAAGGCGGCACATTACGGCGTGGGTGGACTTCAAACACCCACGAAGAAGCCGCAAGCGGTGGGAGCGGCAATGCGAAAGCGTATGCCGATTCCCTTGAAATCAAACACAACGGGAACACGCTTGTTA
>ERZ1027036.596-NODE-596-length-19310-cov-8.999273_pt1 | contig 19310 bp, 18 predicted proteins | sample MGYA00519441_ERZ1027036 | MGnify/ENA primary metagenome ERZ1027036 (study PRJEB26926, sample SAMN06164792) | human gut metagenome | biome: ENVO:00009003; feature: ENVO:2100002; material: ENVO:00002003 | host: Homo sapiens | place: USA | collected 2012 ... | reverse complement strand
TGCCTGTCTCGTGGGCTCGGAGATGTGTATAAGAGACAGTCCTTATATAATATATAATAGTTATTTCTGGGCGTAGACCTGCTTGAGGTGCTCACTCAGTTTCATATTCTCGCTGTAGTCCACCGGCACTACGATGACGCTGGGCACATCTTGCCGGAACGCCTCTTCCAGCGTGGGGATCAGCTCATCCGCCTTTTCGACGCGATAGCCCTTGCAGTGCATCGCCTCCGCCAATAGTTTAAAGTCGGGGTTGGAGAAGTCCACATAGCAGTGCTCCCCGCCGAACTGTTCCTGTTCCTTCCACTTGATCAGGCCGTAACTGGAATCCTCCCAGATGAGGGTCACGAAGGGCACCCTCTCCCGCACCGCCGTCTCCAGCTCCTGACTATTCATCATGAAGCCGCCGTCGCCGCAGAGGGCCAGCACCTTCTTCTCCGGATAGAGCAGTTTGGCCGCGAATGCGCCCGGGATGGAGAAGCCCATGCTGGCGAAGCCGTTGGAGATGAGGCAGGTGTTCGGCTCGTAGCAGTCATAGTGGCGGGCGATCCACATCTTATGAGCACCCACATCGCTGACCAGAATATCGTCGCAGCCCATGACCTTCCGCACATCGGCAAGGATGCGGGCAGGCTTCATGGGGCAGCTGTCGTCTGCCGCCATCGCCTCATGCTCCGCCACCATCGTCTGGCGGAGGGCCAATGCAAACTCCGGCTCACCGGTGCGGTGGGCACAGCGAAGGATCTCATACAGGCTCTCCGAGATGTCGCCCACCACTTCCACGGCGGGCTGATACCGCTTGTTGACGTCGGCGGGGGCACTGTCGATGTGCACGATAGTCATGTCCTCCCGCGCGCCCCACTTGGCCGGGGCACACTCCACGATGTCGTATCCGATGGCGACGACCACATCGGCGCGGTCGAAGAGCTGGTTAACGTGGTCCTTCTGCGGGATGCCGATGGTCCAGAGGCTGTATTTATCATCCATCGGGATGATGCCCTTAGCCATCATGGTATTGACCACCGGGATATGCAGCCGGTCGGCCAGCTCGGTGACGGCGGAAGCGGCATGGCCGCGCACCGCGCCCGCACCCGCGAGGATGACCGGGTTCTTTGCCTCGCTGATGATCTTTCCCGCCGCCGCAATGTGGGTCGGGTCGGCGTAGACATCGTGCATCTGCTGGCGCTTGAGCGGCACGGCATCGGCGGGCATTTTGGCGATGTTCTGAGGCAGGTCGATGTGGGTCGCGCCCGGCTTGCCCTTCTCGGCGTGCTTGAAGGCCAGACGCACGATCTCTCCCACCGTGTCGGGGCGGATGATCTGCTTTGAACGCTTGGTGATCGGCTCAAACATGGCCGTCAGGTCGAGGTACTGGTGGCTGGTGAGCTGCATCCGGTCGGTGCCCACCTGTCCCGTGATGGCCACCAGCGGCGCGCCGTCCAGATAGGCGTCCGCCACGCCGGTGACTAGGTTGGTCGCGCCGGGACCGAGGGTGGACAGACAGACGCCGGCCCGGCCGGTCAGACGGCCATAGACATCGGCCATAAAGGCCGCGCCCTGCTCGTGGCGCACCGGGATAAAGCGGATCTTGCTGTCCCGGATGGCAAACATCAGGTCAAGCGTTTCCTCACCCGGGATGCCGAACATCACATCGACCCCCTCGGCTTCCAGACAGTCCACCAGCACCTGCGCGGTCGTTTTTATTTCCTTCATTTTCTTTCCCTCCCAAACGAAAAAGGCAGCGCGGCCCCTTACGGGCCACACTGCCTTTGCTGCGCTTATTGTAAACGATTTTAAGCCGCCCCGCAAGTGGAATTTTCCACAAAAAACGACTCACATTCGGTTTTTGCTCCGGCAGGCTTGACAAGCGGCGGGGCAAGCCGTATGATGAAGGTACTTTTTGCAAAGCGAGGTAGTTATCATGTCCAGCATCACCATCCGCGGCTGCTGCATCGGCGCCGGCCGCCCCAAAGTCATCCTGCCCATCGTCGCTTCCACAGCGGACGGCATCCTCAGCGAGGCTGCGCGTCTAGCCGCGCAGAAGGCCGACTGCATCGAGTGGCGGGCCGACTGGTTTCCCGGGGCGCTGGAACCCGCCGCGCTGGGGCAGGTGCTGTCCGGACTGCGAGTCGCACTGGGGGAAAAGCTGCTCCTCGTGACCTTCCGCACCAAGGCCGAGGGTGGTGAAGCCGCGCTGACGCCCCAGCAGTACGCCGATTTCTGCGAGGACGTCTGTGCCAGCGGCTGTGCCGACCTGCTGGACATCGAATTTTTCCCGAACCGGGAGCATCTGTCAGCCCTCATCGAACAGGCACACCGGGCAGGCACAGCGGTGGTCTGTTCCAGCCACGATTTCCACAAAACGCCGCCCCGGGCAGAGATGGTCGCCCGCCTGACCGCCATGCAGCAGGCCGGAGCCGACCTGCCCAAGCTGGCCGTGATGCCCCGCTCCCCCTCGGACGTCCTCGAGCTGCTGGCCGCCACCGCCGAGATGGCAGAGCACCACCCCGAAACGCCCGTCATCACCATGAGCATGGGAGCGCTGGGTGCCGTGAGCCGCCTGTGCGGCGAGGCCTTCGGCTCGGCCATGACCTTTGCCAACCCCGGGCAGGCCAGTGCGCCCGGGCAGGTAGCCTTGGATGTCGTAAATGAAGTCTTGGAGAGCCTGCGGCTCGAGTAACCCAGCGCGATCTGCAAGTATAGCAGTTTGCGCTTTTAATGCACAAGCAACATCCGCAAACTGCATATCGCAAATATGCTATTTTGATAGGCGCTATTTTTGAAGATTGCGATAAAAAAGAGGAGGAAAGTATATGGAGATGCAGTATTTCAAGGAATACAGCCCGGCGCTGGGCCGGGAGATGGAGTGCAAGATCTACGGGCACGGGGGTCGGCCCATGCTGTACATCCCCTGTCAGGATGGCCGCTTCTTCGATTTCGAGGACTTCCACATGGCAGATACCCTCGCGCCGTGGATCGAGTCGGGCCAGATCATGGTCCTGTCCATCGACACGCTGGACAAGGAGACGTGGTCGGACACCAACGGCGACCCCTACTGGCGCATCCGCCGGTATGAGCAGTGGCTGCGCTACATCGTGGATGAGGCAGTGCCCAAGCTGCGCTATCTGTCCAAGGAGCGCAACGGCTGGGACGACCTGCCCGGCGTCATCGCCTTCGGCTGCAGCCTCGGCGCGACCCACGCGGTCAACCTCTATCTCCGCCGCCCCGACATCTTCTGCGGCTGTCTGGCCCTCAGCGGCATCTACACCGCCCACTACGGCTTCGGCGACTACATGGACGAGCTGGTCTATATGAACTCCCCCGTGGACTATATGCGCAACTTCCCGGAGGACCACCCCTATATGCAGCTGTACCGGAACCAGAAGGCCGTCATCTGCTGCGGTCAGGGCGCATGGGAGCAGCCCGACACCACATGGATGCTCAAGCGTATCTTCGAGGCAAAGAACATCCCCGTCTGGGTGGACCTGTGGGGCCACGACGTCAAGCACGACTGGGATTGGTGGTATAAGCAGGTGGTTTATTATATGCCGTATATTCTGGGGTGATGGCCCTCTCAGGCGCTGGCGCGCCAGCTCTCCCAGAGGGAGAGCCATTGGCAAGCCGGACAACGATGAGCTGGACGCTGGAAGCATAATATGGCATGAAAGAGTGGGCCTTGCTTACGGGGACAGGCGCATCTACACAATGCGCTTTTGTCTGGCTGCTGTTACCCGTGACAGCAGGGCACTACCGTTTCTGAAATAAAAGGCTTTTCTCATTCTGGACGAGCCTTGCCGGCACGCCAGTGGCTCCCCCTTTGGGGGAGCTGTCACCGAAGGTGACTGAGAGGGCTATAGAGGACGAAAAGGAAAGAAGAATCGAAAATGCAGAATTTTATCTTTATCTCCCCCAATTTTCCGACGAACTACTGGCAGTTCTGCCGGGAGCTGAAGAACGACGGCATGAATGTGCTGGGCATCGGCGACCAGCCCTACGATGAGCTGAAGCCTGAACTGAAGGACAGCCTGAACGAATACTACAAGGTCGGCAGCCTCGAAAACTACGACGAGGTCTATCGCGCGGTGGCGTTCTTCGCCTTCAAGTATGGCCGCATCGACTGGCTGGAGTCCAACAATGAGTACTGGCTGGAGCGGGACGCCGCCCTGCGCACCGACTTCCACATCACCTCCGGCTTCCAGACCGAGGATATGCCCCGCATCAAGTACAAGAGCAAGATGAAGGAGTATTACAAGAAAGCCGGCATCGCCGTTGCCCGCTACCACATGGTGGACGACTTCGACGGCTGCAAAGCCTTCATCAAGCAGGTGGGTTATCCGGTCGTGGTCAAGCCCGACAACGGCGTGGGCGCTTCTGACACCCACAGGCTGGCCAGCGACGAGGAGCTGAAGGCATTCCTTGACTGCAAAGCCGCGAACCACCCGGACGTCTCCTACATCATGGAGGAGTTCGTCCATGCCGAGGTCAACAGCTACGACGCCATCATCGACGCCTCCGGCAACCCCATCTTTGAGGCCGGCAATGTCAGCCCCGTGTCCATCATGGACATCGTGAACAACGACGACAACTCCATCTACTACATCATCAAGGACCTGCCCGAGGACACCCGCGCCGCAGGCCGTGCGGCCGTCAAGAGCTTCGGTGTCAAGAGCCGCTTTGTCCACTTTGAGTTCTTCCGCATGACCGAGGATCAGGCCAGCATGGGCAAGAAGGGCCAGATCGTGGCCCTTGAGGTCAATATGCGCCCCTGCGGCGGCTTCACCCCCGATATGATCAACTTTGCCCGCTCCACCAACGTCTATAAGATCTGGGCCGACATGATCGCCTTCGGCGGCACCGATATGCCGGTGGGCGAGCACTACTACTGCCCCTTTGCAGGCCGCCGCGACGGCAAGAACTTTGTGTACAGCCACGAGCAGATCATGCAGAAGTACCAGAAGAACATGAAGATGGTGGACCGCATCCCCGACGCCCTCTCCGGCGCCATGGGCAACCAGATGTACGTCGCCACCTTCGCCACCCGGGAGGAGATGGAGCAGTTCTACGCCGATGTGCTGGCTGTCACGGACGGCGATGCTGCCGCCGCACAGGCCGAGCTTTCGCAGGTACTGGCGCTGGGCGAGCCGACCACCAAGGCCCTGACCCCGAAGCCGGATCTCAGCCCGGTGGTCAAGCCCACCACGGCAGTCACCAAGACCCCCACCCGCGCTGTCACCAAGACCAGCCGCAGAAGCCGGAAGTGATCTCTCCACAAAAACTTTACAAACCGCAGCCGCAGAGCGAAAGAAACGCCTCTGCGGCTGTTTTTTGGCATGAGGGCGAATGTGATGATTGACAGAGCCCCGTGAAAAGTTGTAAGATAATCAGGATGCAAGAAAAGAAAAATCTCACAGAATGAGCTGAAAGACAGGAGAATTTTGATATGAAGCTGTATAAGAAGATCGCCTCTCTGCTGGCGGTGGCCGCGCTGGCTGCCGTGCTGATGCCGGTGTGCATGGCTGCTCCCGGCGACTCCATCGAGACCCGCCTGAACCATGCGTTCGCCCTGCGTGCCAGCACAGAGTTTTACGAGGAGGTCGTCACCACCTCCCCGGACGGCACCACCCAGACCATGACCGCCGCCCGCAGCAACGGCAACGCCTACATCAAGATGGACATGGGCGAGGCCGGTCAGCTGGTCTACATCCTGAAGGATGGTCAGGGTTATCTGGTGGATGCCGCCTCCAAGCTGGCTGTCAAGGGCGAGGTGCCCACCGTGACCGTGAGTGAAGAGGTCGTCTCCGGCGAGGGCGAGGCACAGGCCATCCCCTGCACGGAGACGACGATGAATGTGAACGGTCAGGACTGCGAGGCCCTGTCCTACACCGTCACCGGGGACGATGGCCAGACATCCACCGTCTCCTACTGCCTCGTCGGCGATGACCTCAAGTATGTGGTCACGGACGCTGCCGAGGGACGCACCATCGTGGAGTACCGCGTCACCTCCACCAGTGTGGACCAGAACCTCTTCAACATCCCTGCGGACTATCAGATCATGACGCAGGAGGAGCTGGCCGCACAGATGGGCCAGTAAGGGCGTTTCAGATGCGACACGGGAGCTGCTTCGGCAGCTCCTTTTTGTTGTCCGCCGCCCCGGAATGTGCTATACTGTGAGCAACAGAATGTATGAGAGAATGAGGAGAATCCCTATGAAAATTCCCGCAAACGGCTTTACCCACGCAGGCAAGTTCCACGCGGACGATGTGTTCGCCACGGCCCTGCTTCAGATACTCCGCCCGGACATCCGGATCACCCGCGGCTTTGTCGTGCCGGATGATTTCGACGGCATCGTGTACGACATCGGCTTCGGGATGTTCGACCACCATCAGGAACCCCGGGAGACTCGTGCCAACGGCACCCCCTACGCGGCCTTCGGCCTGCTGTGGCGGGTGCTCGGCCCCGGCCTCGTGGGCGAGCGTCAGGCCCGGCTCATCGATGAGAACTTCATCCAGCCCCTCGACCTGAACGACAACACCGGCGAACAGAACAGCCTCTGCGACGCCATCGGCTTCTTCAACCCCGTCTGGGACTCCAAGGAGGATCAGGATGCCTGCTTCTTCAAGGCGGTGGCCGTGGCAAAGCAGATCCTCGAGAACCAGATCGAGAGCGCCAACGCCGTCAACCGCGCCGACGAGAAGGTCCAGCAGGCCTACAAAAACTCCCGCGATGGCATCGTGGTGCTGCCCTGCTATCTGCCGTGGAAGAACGGCCTGTACAAGACGGACGCCCTCTTCGTCATCTATCCCAGCCAGCGGGGCGGCTGGAGCGCCCAGTGCGTCACCGACCACAAGACCAAAAAGCCCAAGCTCCCCTTCCCCCAGAGCTGGGCCGGCCAGCCGCAGGAGGTCATCGAGCAGAAGAGCGGCCTCGAGGGCATCAGCTTCTGCCACGCCAGCCGCTTCCTCATCACGGCCAAGGACAAGGAGACGGCGCTTGCCGCCTGCCGTCAGGTGCTGAAGAACAATGGCCGCCTCTGAGAAGCCGGCCTACGTCTATATGGTGCGCTGCGCGGGCGGACAGCTCTACACTGGCTGGACGAACGACCCGTCCGCCCGCCTCAAGGCCCATCAGAGCGGCCGGGGCGCGAAGTACACCCGCGCCCACACGGCGCTGGACTTTGCGTATCTGGAGGAGTGTGCAGATAAGTCTGCCGCCCTCCGGCGGGAGATCGCCCTGAAAAAGCTGCCGAAGGCCCGGAAGGAGGCTCTCTGCGCCGGGTGGGCCGCTGCGAATATGCATCTAAATATGCATAAAATTTGAATATATTTAGAAAGTAATGCATAAACATACAAAATAACAGAAAAGGACCGCCAAATCTGCACAAGGTTTGGCGGTTTTCTGCATTGACGGAAAAACCGCTTGGCGTATAATAAAAGCGTACTCCGAAAGATAAGATGCCGAGCGACCCGGGAGGGATGCCCGGGCGGCAAACAAAAGTGTAAAAAGTGTAACAAACAAAGGAGCGAATATCATGAAAAAGGAAGATATTAAGAAAGTTGTTCTGGCTTACTCGGGCGGTCTGGATACCTCCATCATCATTCCCTGGCTGAAGGAGAACTACAATAACTGCGAGGTCGTCGCCGTCTCCGGCGATGTGGGTCAGGGCACCGAGCTGGACGGTCTGGAGGAGAAAGCCAAGAAGACCGGCGCCTCCAAGCTGTATATCCTCGACCTGAAGAAGGACTTTGTCGAGAACTACATCTTCCCCACCCTGAAGTTTGGCGCAAAGTACGAAGACTACCTGCTGGGCACCAGCTTCGCACGTCCCTGCATCGCCAAGGCGCTGGCGGACATCGCCATCAAGGAGGGCGCAGACGCCATCTGCCACGGCTGCACCGGCAAGGGCAACGATCAGGTGCGTTTTGAGCTGACCCTGAAGGCCCTCTGCCCCGATATGGCGATCATCGCTCCCTGGCGTGAGTGGGACATCGAGAGCCGTGACGAGGAGATCGACTACGCCGAGGCACACAACATCCCCCTGAAGATCAACCGTGAGACCAACTACTCCAAGGATAAGAACCTGTGGCACCTGAGCCACGAGGGCCTCGATCTGGAGAACCCCGCCAACGAGCCGCAGTACAACAAGCCCGGCTTCCTCGAGCTGGGCGTTTCCCCCGAGCAGGCACCCGACACCCCGACCTACATCACCCTCCACTTCGAGAAGGGCATCCCCACCGCCGTTGACGGCAAGGAGATGGGCGCAGTCGAGCTGGTCGAGTACCTGAATAAGGTGGGCGGCGAGAACGGCATCGGCCTGCTGGACATCGTCGAGAACCGTCTGGTGGGCATGAAGAGCCGCGGCGTCTATGAAACTCCCGGCGGCGCGATCCTGTATAAGGCCATCAATGTTCTGGAGACCATCACGCTGGACAAGGAGAGCGCACACTTCAAGGCTCAGCTGGCCCAGAAGTACGCCGACATCGTCTACAACGGCCAGTGGTTCACCCCGCTGCGTGAGGCGCTGGATGCCTTCGCCGACAGCCTTGAGAAGACCGTCACCGGCGATGTCAAGCTGAAGCTCTACAAGGGCAACATGATCAACGCCGGCGTCACCTCTCCGTACACCCTGTACGACGAGCAGACTGCTTCCTTCGGCGTGGATAAGGACTATGACCAGTCCGATGCTACCGGCTTCATCAACCTCTTCGGCCTGTCCATCAAGGAGCGCGCAAAGCTGTCCAAGAACTGGCCTGAGATCAAGTAAGGAACTGCTTATCCTCCCCTTTGGCGTGTTTTTTACACTTTCACGCTGAAGGTCCAATCACCGGCATATTGCTGGCGGCACCGCCGCGGGAGCTTTTTCCCCTGCGGCGGCTTTGCCGTTTTTAAGGAACAACCTCTCCGACAGCGCTGACGCGCTGCCGCCTCTCCTATCGAGGAGAGGCCTTGCAACCCGGCCTTGTCGAGCGTAAGCGAGGCTGAGAGGTTTATGAAAGGGACTTTAACAATGGCAGAACAACTTTGGAAGGGCCGTTTCTCCAAGGCGGTCGATTCCCGCGTCAACGACTTCAACTCTTCCATCCGCTTCGACCAGCGGATGATCGCACAGGATATGCGGGGCAGCGGCGTCCACGCCGCCATGCTGGCCAAGCAGGGCATCATCTCGGAAAAAGACTGTGAGGACATCCTGAGCGGTTTGGCCTCCATCGCCGACGATCTGGCCTCCGGCGCTCTCACCATCGACCCCAACGCCGAGGACGTCCATACCTTTGTGGAGCAGACTCTGACCGCCCGCATCGGCGACGCAGGCAAGCGTCTCCACACCGGCCGCAGCCGGAACGATCAGGTGGCGTTGGACATCCGCCTGACCCTGCGGGACTACAGCCATACATTGCAGGCCTACATCGTCGAGCTGGTAAAGGTCATCTGCAAGAAGGCTGCCGAGAACACCACCGCCGTCATGCCCGGCTACACCCACCTGCAGCGCGCCCAGCCCATTACCTTCGGCCACGCGCTGATGGCCTACGCATGGATGCTGCTGCGGGATCTGCAGCGCTTCGAGGACGCCACCGCCCGGATGGACGCCCAGTGCCCGCTGGGCAGCGGCGCTCTGGCAGGCACCACCTATCCGCTGGACCGCGCCTTTACCGCCGAGAAGCTGGGCTTTGCAGCACCCTGCCCCAACAGCCTCGATGGCGTGTCCGACCGTGACTTCTGCATCGAGCTGACCAGCGCCATCTCCCTGTGTATGATGCACCTGTCCCGCCTGAGCGAGGAGATCATCCTGTGGTGCAGCTGGGAGTTCAAATTCATCGAGCTGGACGACGCCTTTACCACCGGATCGTCCATCATGCCCCAGAAGAAAAACCCCGACGTCACCGAGCTGATCCGCGGCAAGACGGGCCGGGTCTACGGCGACCTGAACACCCTTCTGGTCATGATGAAGGGCATCCCCCTCGCCTACAACAAGGATATGCAGGAGGACAAGGAGGCCATCTTTGACGCGGTGGATACGCTGGAGCTCTGCCTCAAGACTGTGACCCCGATGCTGGACACCATGAAGACCCTGCCCGCCAATATGCGCCGCGCCGCCGCCAAAGGCTTCATCAACGCCACCGATTGCGCCGACTATCTGACCAAGAAGGGGATGCCCTTCCGCGACGCCTACAAGCTCACCGGCTGCATGGTCTCCGACTGCATCCAGAAGGACAAGGTGCTGGAGGAGCTGAGCCTTGAGGAGTTCAAGAGCTACAGCGCTCTGTTCGAAAACGACGTCTACGACGCCATCGACCTCATCAAGTGCTGCGAGGGCCGCACCAGCTACGGCGGCCCCAGCGAGGCCAGCGTCAGAAAGCAGATCGAGCTGGCTTCGGCCCAGCTCGGCGCATGGGAGGCGGAAAACGCATGAGCGTGAAAGTCTTTATCGACGGTTCTTCGGGCACGACGGGCCTGCGCATCGCCGACCGTCTGGCCGCCCGGCCTGACATCGAGCTGCTGAGCATCTCGGCGGAGGGACGCAAGGATGTGAACGAGCGGGCGAAGGTCATCAACTCCGCCGACCTCGCCTTCCTCTGCCTGCCGGATGCGGCGTCCAAAGAGGTCATGCCGCTTCTCCGCCCCGACGTCAAGGTGCTGGACACCTCCACGGCGTTCCGCACCGATGCAGCGTGGGACTACGGCTTCCCGGAGCTGAAGGGCCAGAAGGAGAAGATCAGAAATTCCTGCCGCGTGGCGGTGCCCGGCTGCTATGCCAGCGGCTTTATCAGCATCGCGCGGCCTCTGGTGGAGCTGGGGCTGGCCCCGGCGGACTATCCCTTCAGCTGCACCGGCATCTCGGGCTACTCCGGCGGCGGCAAGAAGATGATCGCCGAGTACGAGAGCGCCGACCGTCCGGCCCACAGCAAGCTGGACGCGCCCAAGAGCTACGGCCTCGGTCTTGCCCACAAGCATCTGCCCGAGATGCAGAAGATCAGCGGCCTCGCCCACACCCCCGCCTTTGTGCCGGTGGTGTGCGACTACTACAGCGGGATGCAGGTGCTGGTGCCCCTCGACCTCCGGCTGGCTGGCACCAGCGCGGAGGCCGTGGCCGCAGGCATTGCGGAATATTATAAGGAGGGCGCGACCGTTTCCGTCCACGCCCTCAACGAAGCTCTGCCCGAGAATGGCCTGTACTCCAACGCCCTGTCCGGCAGCGACCGGATGGGGCTGTACATGACCGTCAACGCAGCGGGAGACCAGATGATGCTGGTGTCCCTGTTCGACAATCTGGGCAAAGGCTCCTCCGGTGCAGCCATCCAGTGCATGAATCTGATGCTGGGGATGGATGAGACGGAGGGGCTGGAATAAAAACGGGCTTGCCCTCTCCGTCACGGCTTTCGCCGCAAAGGGAGAGGCTTTTGGCTCCCCCTTTGGGGGAGCTGGCGCGTGAGCGCCTGAGAGGGCAAGGATGCTTTATAGGGGGATTTTCAGATGCAGTATAAAGAAGTTGAGGGCGGCATCTGCGCGCCCAAGGGTTTTGCAGCGGCCGGTGTCCATTGCGGCATCCGGGCGAATCACAGTGAAAAATACGATCTGGCACTCATCAAGGCCGACGTCCGCTGCGCCGCAGCCGGTGTCTACACCACCAACAAGGTCTGCGGCGCACCCATCAAGGTGGACCGTGCCCACCTGACCGACGGCTATGCACAGGCCATCGTGGTCAACAGCGGCAACGCCAACACCTGCGCCGCCAACGGCGTGGCGCTGGCCGAGGAGTGCTGTGAGCTGGTGGGCAAGGCGCTGGGCATCGCCGCAGAGGACGTCCTGCCCTCCTCCACCGGCGTCATCGGCCAGCCCATGGTCATTGACCCCTTTGCCCGGGGAATCCCTGCCGCTGCGGCGAAGCTGGCAGCTGACGCACAGGGCAGCACTGATGCGGCAACAGCCATCATGACCACCGACACCCACAAGAAGGAGTATGCCATCCAGTTCGAGCTGGGCGGCAAGACCTGCACGGTGGGCGCGATCGGCAAGGGCAGCGGGATGATCGCCCCCAACATGGCGACCATGCTGGCCTTCTACACCACCGACGCCGCCGTCTGCCCCGCCCTTCTGGAGAAGGCCCTCAAGACGGTGGTGCCCGGCACTTACAACCAGATGAGCGTCGATCTGGACACCTCCACCAACGACACCCTCATTATCATGGCCTCCGGCCTCGCGGGCAACCCGGAGATCACCGAGGAGAACGCCGATTACAATGCCTTTGTGGCGGCGCTGACCGCCATCGCCGAGCATATGTGCGCCGAGCACGCCGGTGACGGCGAGGGTGCGACCCATCTCATCACCTGCGAAGTGACCCACGCCCCCGACCTCAAAACGGCCCGCGCCGTCAGCCGCAGCGTGGTCTGCTCCAACCTCTTCAAGGCCGCAGTCTTTGGCCGCGACGCCAACTGGGGCCGCATCCTCTGCGCCATCGGCTACACGCCCGGCGACTTCTCCATCGACAAGGTCTGCGTCTGGCTGTCCAGCGCTGCCGGTGAGGTCTACGTCTGCGAGAACGCCGCCTACCACCCCTACAGCGAGGAGGAGGCCGCAAAAGTTCTGGCTGAGCATGACATCCTCGTGAAGGTGGATATGGGCACCGGCGACGCCTCGGCCAAGGCATGGGGCTGCGACCTGACCTACGACTACGTCAAGATCAACGGCGATTACCGCACCTGAGAAGGAGGACCGCAATGAAAAATGAAGAAATGGCCCTCCTGTTCTCGGAGGCGACCCCCTACATCCAGAAATACCACGGCAAGACCATGGTCATCAAGTACGGCGGCAACGCCATGATCAACGAGACGCTGAAGAACGCCGTCATGAACGACCTCGTCACCCTCACCCTGCTGGGCGTCCGGGTGGTGCTGGTGCACGGCGGCGGCCCGGCCATCAACGAGATGCTCAAGAAGGTGGGCGTCGAGAGCCACTTTGCAGGCGGTCTGCGCGTCACCGACGACGCAACGATGGAGATCGTCCAGCAGGTGCTGGCCGGCAAGGTGAACAAGGACCTCGTGGCAAAGCTGCGGGGCCGCGGCGTGGGCCTCTGCGGCATGGACGGCCAGATGCTTCGCTGCACCGAGCTGGACCCCCAGCTGGGCCATGTGGGCGAGATCATCCATGTGGACCCCACCCTGATCTCCAGCCTGCTGGACAGCGGCTATATCCCCGTCATCGCAACGGTGGGCATGGATGACCTCGGGCAGGCCTACAACGTCAACGCCGACACGGCTGCTGCCCAGATCGCCATCGCCCTCAAGGCCGAGAAGCTCGTCTCCATGACCGACATCGCGGGCCTGCTGCGGGACAAGGAGGATGAGTCCACCCTCATCCCTGAGGTGGAGGTCTCCGAGATCGAGGGCTACAAGTCCGCCGGCATCATCGCAGGCGGCATGATCCCGAAGATCGGCGGCATGGCTGACGCCATCTATCAGGGCGTCCACGAGGCTGTCATCATTGATGGCCGTGTGCCCCACTCCATCCTGCTGGAGCTGTTCTCCGACCGCGGCTCCGGCACCCGCTTCTACCGCCGCAGCCATCACGAATAAGGGTTGCTCAAAACCGAGAAGCGCTTTATAATAAGAGAAACGGGCTTGCCCTCTCAGGCCGCTTCGCGTCCAGCTCTCCCAAGGGGAGAGCCTTTGCGAAAAGATGAAGCTCACAGCAGGACTGGAAGCCTCTCCCTTTGGGAGAGGTGGCATCGCGTCAGCGATGACGGAGAGGGCAAGGATGCTACCAAGGAGGAAGAACGCTATGGATTCCGAAAAAGTCATCAAGCGGGACGGCGAATACGTCCTGCACACCTACGGACGCAACCCCATCGTCCTCGAGAAGGGCCACGGCCTCTACGCCGAAGGCCCTGAGGGACAGAAGTATCTCGACTTCACCAGCGGCATCGGCGTCAACAGTCTGGGCTACTGCGACATGACGTGGGCCGAGGCCGTCTCTGAGCAGGCCCATAAGCTGCAGCACGCCTCCAACCTCTACTATACCGCCCCCTGCGGTAAGCTGGCCAAAAAGCTCTGCAAGCGCACCGGGATGAGCAAGGTGTTCTTCGGCAATTCGGGCGCAGAGGCCAACGAGGGTGCCATCAAGGCCGCCCGTAAGTACAGCTTCGACAAGTACGGCGCTGACCGCTACAATGTCATCACGCTGGTCAACAGCTTCCACGGCCGCACCATTGCCACCCTGACCGCCACCGGACAGGGCGTGTTCCACAACTACTTCGGCCCCTTCAACGAGGGCTTCCAGTACGTCAAGGCGGGCGACATCAGCGCCCTGACCGAGATGGTGGACCGTCACACCTGTGCCGTCATGCTGGAGCTGGTGCAGGGCGAGGGCGGCGTCGTGGCCCTCGATCCGGAATATGTGCAGGCCGTCCGCGCCCTCTGCGACGAAAAGGACCTCGTCCTCATCGTGGACGAGGTGCAGACCGGCGTGGGCCGCACCGGCACCTTCCTGTGCTGTGAGCACTATGGCCTCAAGCCCGACATCGTCACGCTGGCCAAGGGTCTGGGCGGCGGCCTGCCCATCGGCGCAGTGCTGATGAATGAGAAAGTCGCTGCCGGGATGGGGCCGGGCACCCACGGCTCCACCTTCGGCGGAAACCCGGTGGTCTGCGCCGGTGCCAATGTGGTCGTGGACCGGATAGACGCCAGCTTCCTTGCCAATATCAACGAGCGGGCCGTCCAGCTGCGCACCGGCCTGGAAAAGCTGCCCCGGGTCAAGAGCCTGTCGGGCATCGGCCTGATGGTCGGCATCGAGTTCCTCGAGGGCATCAAGGCCGCTGACGTGCTGGCCGCCTGCCGCGCGAAGGGTCTGCTGGTGCTGACGGCCAAGACCCGTCTCCGCCTGCTGCCGCCCCTGAGCCTCACCGCCCATGATGTGGAGATGGCGCTGGACATTCTGGGCAGTGTGCTGGCCGGGATGGACCCCAGCAAAACGGAGGGGCAGGCATGAAGCATCTGCTGAAAATGAGCGACCTGACCCCAGCCGAGGTGGCCCACATCCTCGATGTGGCCGACGAGCTGAAGGCCCGACAGAAGGCCGGAGGCACGGAGCCTCTGCTGAAGGGCAAGAGCGTCGCACTGATGTTTTCGAAAAACTCCACCCGCACCCGCACCAGCTTTGAGGTGGGCGTCTACCAGCTGGGAGGCCTCGGCAACTACATGAACGCCGCCACCGAGCTGCAGTCCGGCCGGGGCGAGCCGCTGAAGGACACCGCCCGGGTGCTGGGCCGGTATTACGACTGTGTGGTCTGGCGCACCTACCGCCAGTGCGACCTTGAGGAGTTCGCAGAGTACGCGGGCGTGCCGGTCATCAACGGCCTCACCGACTATGCCCACCCCTGTCAGGTGCTGGCCGACCTCATGACCATCCGGGAGAGCCGCGGCCCGCTGGCGGGGCAGAAGCTCTGCTTCGTCGGCGATGGCAGCAATATGGCCAACAGCCTTATCGTGGGCGGTCTGCTGGCCGGCATGAAGGTGGACTGCGTCTGCCCCCACGGCTACCGCCCGGCGGCAGATGTGCTGATGTTCGCCCACAGGTATGGCAGTGCCTTCCGTCTGCTGGAAGACCCCGCCGAGGGCGTCCGGGACGCCGACGCGGTGGTGACGGCCATCTGGAACACCGCCGCCCCCGGGACCACCGAGAGCGAGAGCCGCCTGCGGGATTTCGCGGGCTTCCAGCTCACCAGCACCCTTCTGAAGGCTGCAAAGCCGGACTGCATGGTGCTCCACTGCCTGCCCGCCCACCGGGGCGAGGAGATCTCCACCGCCGTCTTCGAGGCCCACGCGGACGAGATCTTTACCGAGGCGGAAAATCGGCTGCACGTTCAGAAGGCCGTGCTGGCCGTGCTGCTGGCAGGGAAATAAAAAATACAAGAAGGAGCTGCTGCACCGGGGAAAGACCCGTGCAGCAGCTCCTTTTTTGTTTTATGCAGCAGGAGGGTACCCTTATCCCCTTAAGATCTCGCCGCTGACCGGCAGGACATTGTAATCACCTGCCGCCGCAATGGCTCTCGCTTCGTCCAGTGCAGGCCGTATCTTCATAGCAGCTTCCCCTTTCTGCGTCAAACAAAAAACTCCCCCGGCTCTTCTGCCGAGGGAGTGGAAAAGAAAAACGCCCCCGACAGAAGAGAACCTCTTCTGTCAAGGACGAATAAAGCTTGGCCTTTTATCCGCGGTGCCACCCTGACTCCATGGGAACGACCCCATGCACTTGGCGGGATGCCAACACATCCCCGGCAACTGACGTATGCCCTACGTTGCAGAATACTGTGCGGCAGATGCGCCGCAGTTCCCTGCACCCTCAGCGGTCCATTTCGGGAAAAGCGACGAAACGCCGCGTCTTCCTTGACGAACGGCTTCCGGCCTGCTTCTCAGCTGCGCAGGCTCTCTGTACGGGCATAGTTCGCCGTTATCCCCGCTTCAACGGTTTAGTGCATTGAATTTGGCTATATTAAATCACGGATTTTCCATTTGTCAAGACCCAATTTTGATTTTTTGAAAATCTTACCTATGTTTGCGGTGGGTTGGACTTTTGTTTCAACAGATCGTCCGGCTCGTCAATTCATCTTGTCTATCCATCCAAACATGGTATAATGAAGCAAAGGAGCGTGATACCATGAGCCCAATCGAAGTCCCTGCAAAAATCCAGTTGGTCGAAAAGCGTGAAACACGGACGAGCCGTGGAATGCTCTCAAAGGGCTGGTATCATGTAGATGATCAGCTTGTTATGGTCAAAGGCAACTCCATCACAGAGGCCGGAACCGCTGGGTATGAGCCGTATTCTGAGGTGATGGCTTCGCTAATTGCACAGGTGCTGGGTCTGCCTCATGTGGAATACGTCCTGATGCCTGCCAAACTCTTTCCCGACATTCAGACCTATTCCTGCGATGTGGTCAGCGTCTGCCCCAAGTTCACAACGGACGATGAACAGCTGTATCATTTTGCCGATCTGGCTGATGCCCATTTCCTCGCCAACAGTCAGGCCGCTTCACCAGAGGCACTGTTTCAGTATGCGGCAGAGTTGTACGGTAAGAAGTGGCTCTATCAGATGTTGGCGTTCGACGCCTTTATCGGCAACGAAGACCGCCACGAGAATAATTTTGATGTGATCGTCCGGGATGGAAAAAAGAATGCTCCGCCTATTTATGACAATGGCGGCAGTCTGCTTGCGTGGGCAACGGATGAAGAATTGACTGACACGAAGCTCCGTTATCAGTTCGACAAAGCCAAGCCGTTCCGCAGCCGTCACGCCCAGCAGATCAAGCTGATCGATGAGCCTGTGCTGCCAACGCGTGACTTGGACGAGTTGTATCGTGAAATCATTCAGGCTATTTCGCCTGTTCTTGCATTATTGAGCGAAAAAAGAGCATCTGCGATTCGTCAATACCTGAAATACCGTCTGCACTACCTGAAAGTCGCCATGGGGTGATAAAATGGCCTATCTGAAATTGATGATGGATGAAAAAGAAATTGCACACCTAAGCGAAGATGGGCAGTCTCTTTGCGCAAATGAGGGTGTGCCGCAGTATTATCTGCCCCTGAACCTTTTCATCGGTGACAAACGCAAAGTCCCATTGGTCGATGTGGTGGTTTGGGCAAAGAAGCGAATTTTCCCGAAAAATCGGATGGATTGCAAAGAGATTCTGAAAATGATGGGACTGCCCGACTACAATGCATGGGAAATCGTCGAGCGCACCAACGCCTGTCTGATGGAAGATCCCTATTGGCTGCGTTTCAGCGAAAATGAAACTTTCGAGGACACCACACGCGGACGAGCCAGAAGGATCATGAATGAGAATCAAAAAACATCTGATACAAATTGATATCAACTTACGATGATTTTCAGCTGACAAGCTTGTGCTGTCGGCTTATTAAAGTTGCCGGATGCTTAACTGCACCCGGCAATAAATTTTTGACGATTTTTTGTTCAGGCTATTGACACTCGTTAGCAGGTTTGCGAATGCGAACGCCTTTTGAATTGCAAAATGATTTTTCAGTTGCTATACTGGGCTTACCAAATTTTTTTTTCGGGAGGACGTCGCAGTGACCGCACAGACAATGCAAATCGGGAGCAGACCTTGCCGCATTTACGGCGAAGCCAATGCAGAATACCTGCTGCTCCAAATGACCGGTGAACATGAGCTGCAAAGCATGGAAAGCGAGGTTGCCGCTATTGCACAGAGTGCGCACCACTTTCTGCTTGCGACCGTGCCCGTGGAAAGCTGGAACGATGCACTTTCTCCGTGGGAAGCCCCTGCTGTGTGGGGAAAGCAAGGGTTTGGAGGTAAGGCTGCGGACACCCTGCGCTTTCTGACGGAACAGGGCATTCCCACGCTGAAGCAGCAGTTTCATCTCCCGGAGAACGTCAAAATCATTCTGGGCGGCTATTCGCTGGCGGGATTGTTTGCTCTGTGGGCATCCACCCAGATAAATCTGTTCTACGGTGTCGCCGCCGCCTCGCCCTCTGTGTGGTTTCCGGGCTGGATGGAGTTTGAACAGCAGCACCCCATGCAGGCACAGCGCATTTATCTGAGCCTTGGTGACAAGGAAGAGCACACGAAAAACACCGTCATGGCTGCGGTGGGGGATAATATCCGTGCCCTGCACAGCCGACTTATAGAGCGCGGCGCAGACTGCACCCTTGAATGGAACAGCGGCGGTCATTTCAAAGATGCCGATTTGCGTACCGCAAAAGCATTTCGCTGGGTGATGGAGGAAAGTCGATGAATATTTTGATCGATGCCGACGGCTGCCCGGTGGTGGACCTGACATTGCAAATCGCAAAGCAATTCAGTGTTCCAGTCATCATCCTGTGCGACACCTCTCACCAAATCGAGCGGGAAGGTGCACAGACGCTGGTGTTCGATAAAGGGGCTGACAGTGTAGACTTTGCGCTTGTCAACCGGGTAAAGCCGGGGGATATTGTCGTAACACAGGACTACGGGCTGGCGAGTATGTGCCTTGCCAAGTGCGCCCGGGTGCTGAACCAGAACGGTCTTGAATATACTGCCGACAACATAGACGCTCTCATGCTGCGGCGTTATGAAAACAAAAAGCTCCTCCGTGCCGGAAAGCACCCCAAGGGGAGCCCAAAGCGGACGAAAGAGCAGGATGCCAGGTCTGCGGACCGCCGCCCTGTTCTCATCCGCACCATCTTGACCGCAAAAAAGGCACCAGCCTGAGCTGGTGCCTTTTGTTGGCGGAGATGGTGGGTATTCTCCCGCGGACTAAGCAACAGCCCGCAGGGCTGATTGCTTGCGGCCTGCGGGCCGCCGCCCTGTTCTCATC
>ERZ1027036.578-NODE-578-length-19669-cov-9.880341_pt1 | contig 19669 bp, 12 predicted proteins | sample MGYA00519441_ERZ1027036 | MGnify/ENA primary metagenome ERZ1027036 (study PRJEB26926, sample SAMN06164792) | human gut metagenome | biome: ENVO:00009003; feature: ENVO:2100002; material: ENVO:00002003 | host: Homo sapiens | place: USA | collected 2012 ... | reverse complement strand
ATACAGCTGAACAATGCGCAGGCGGCTCTGAACGGCATGGAGCGTGAACTGAATTCCAACAACACCGCCCTTGGAAAAGCTGGCAAGGGCTTTGCCGAAGCCGGAGATGAATCAAAGGACTTCTCCGATTCCGTCAGGAAAGCCGCCGACACAAGCGAGGACGCTGACGGAAAGCTGAGCCGGCTCGGAGATACCGCAAAGAAAATCGGCGCGGCTCTCGGGGCTGCTGCGGCAGCAGTCGGGACTGCCTGCGTTGCCGCAGGAAAAAAGCTGTGGGACATGGCGAATGATGTGGGTTCGGTGGGCGACCAGATAGACAAAACCTCGCAGAAAATCGGCATAAGCGCCGAAAGCTATCAGAAGTGGGGCTATGTGTTCGAGCGCTGTGGCGCTGACGTAAACAATCTCCAGACGGGCATGAAAAAGCTGTCCACCGTCATCACGGACGCGGCGGGCGGCTCGGATTCCGCAGCCGAAAAGCTGTCCGCTGTCGGGCTTTCCATCGAGAAACTGAACGGAAAATCCCAGGACGAACAGTTGAGCATGGTAATCACGGCTCTGCAAGGCATGGAAGCAGGCGCAGAGCGCACCGCCGCCGCAAACGACCTCCTCGGAAAATCCGCCGTGGATATGGCGGCTGTTCTGAACACAAGCGTAGAGGAAACCGAACGTCTGAAGCAGGAAGCCGAGGATTACGGCATGGTTATGAGCAACGAAGCGGTTGCGGCTTCCGCGGCTTTTGAGGACAGCCTTACCAGGCTGTCGCACACGGCAGGCGGTCTGAAGAACCGAATGGTGGGAGAACTCCTGCCTGGAATAACGCAAATTACGGACGGACTTGCCGACCTCCTCGCAGGCAATGAGCAGGCGGCGGAAGAACTGAAAAACGGCGTTACCTCTGTTATCGACACTATCCGAACGCTGATTCCGCAGTTTGCGGAAATCATAACTTCGATTGCGGGAGCAGTCCTCGAAAGCGCTCCGGGTATCATCAAGGCGCTTGCAGACGGACTGCTGTCGGCTATTTCGGAACTTACTCCTACACTCGCCAAAATCGTGACCGAGATTATTTCGGCTTTGGTAGGACTACTGCCGCAGATAGTTTCGGCGGGAGCGGATATTCTGTTGTCGCTTATCAAGGGTATTGCGGAAACAATTCCACAGCTTGTTCCGCAGATTGTGACGGTAGTCGTTGAGATTGTGAAAACGCTTGTGGACAACCTGCCACTTATTTTGGACGCAGCCTTACAGCTTGTGACAGGGCTTGCACAGGGTATTTTAGATTCACTGCCAATCCTCATTGAAGCCCTGCCGCAGATAATCATGGGAATCGTGGATTTCCTCATCGTCGCGATACCGCAGATAATCGAAGCGGGAATACAGCTGTTGACGGCGCTTGTGACGGCTCTGCCGGATATCATTGCGGCAATCGTGGAGGTAATTCCGCAGATAATTGACGGTATAATCAAGGCGGTGATTTCCGCTATTCCGCTTATCATCGAAGCAGGAATCAAGCTGCTCATCGCGCTTGTGCAGAACCTGCCGACAATTATCACGACCATTGTTGCGGCTATTCCGCAGATTATTTCAAGCGTTATTGACGCTGTTATCGGAGCGATTCCGCAGCTTGTTGCGGCGGGCGTTCAGCTGTTTATCGCGCTGATTGAAAATCTCCCGACCATAATCGTGGAGATAGTCAAGGCTATTCCGCAAATCATAGCGGGTATCGTTGACGCATTCGGCGGCTACTTCGGCAAGATGGCGGAGGTCGGTGGCAACCTGCTGAAAGGTCTGTGGCAGGGCATTTCTGACGCGGGCGCGTGGCTCTGGAATCAGATAAGCGGATTTTTCGGCGGCATTGTGGACGGAATCAAGGACTTCTTCGGAATACACTCGCCGTCAAAGCTATTCGCCAATCTCGGCGGCTTTATGGCTGAAGGACTTGGCGAGGGCTTCGGCGATGAGATGAAGGACGTTTCAAAGAGTATGCAGAACGCTATTCCGTCAGATTTTGACCTCGATATGAACGGCACGGTTTCGGGCTTCAACGGAGTACAGACGCAGGCGTTTGATGTAACAATTCCGCTTAGTATTGACGGAGTTCCGCTGACTAAGGTTATATCCCGAATACAATGGAATCAGAACAAGGTGACGGTAAGGAATGCGGGGGCGGTGTGATGGTTGAGATAATCGTGACCGAAAACGGAAATGTTCGTGGTGTGTTTACCCGAGTGATTTCGGCATCGCTGACCGACAGCCTGAACGGAGAATGCACCTTTCAGTTTTCAGTGATTTCCTCAATGGCTTCGGAGATATTCACGGGGCTGGAGGTACGGCTGAAAAGTGATACGCTGAACTACCTTTTCAATGTTGTGAAGGTGTCGAAATCCCTGTCAAACGGCATTGCGATTTGCACTGTGGAGTGCGAGCATAAGTCCTACGAACTTAACAACGATGAATACAAGCTGACTGAATTTGATTTCGAGGGCGCTCCGAGTGAGTGCCTTATTTCTTTGCTGCAAGGCACTTCACTGACCGCAGGAATATGCGACCCGACCGTTCCGATAAAGCTGAAAATCAACCGAGAATGTACTCGCAGGGCGGCTCTTATGCAGCTAATTGCGCTCTGCGGAGGAGAAATCGAGTACAATGGAGGGGAAATAAATATTCGTTCTCACAGAGGTTCGCAGGACTACATCGGCATTATGGACGGAAAAAACGTGTCCGACCTCACAATGGAAACCGACAGCCGTTCCGGTACTACAAACTACGGCCTGACGCTGTACAAGAACGTCAATTTCTCGGTCGGCGATAATGTTCAGATAGTGTTCCACCCGTTCAATCTCAATGTGAACACACGCATAATCGCCATGAGTTTCAATCCGTACAACCGCCGTGAGATTTCCATCGAGGTTGGAGATTACAGACCGAGCATTTCGGACAATCTCTATCAGATGGAGCAGAAAACGAACGAGATACGCAAGGACGTGGGCGAATCCACTGCGGAGTTGAAAACCGCAACAAACAGCGCGGATATTTCGGTTACGGAGAAATCACAGCGGCTGTTCCGCATTACTTACAATGCGATTCAAGTGACATACGCGGCGTTCTGTTCGACCGTGAAATTCGTGATTTCAGCCGCAGGAACGCTTGCATTTATTCTGAAAAAGAACGAAAACGAGGTCATGCGGTATGAGGAGTATTTCAGCGAGGGAGCACACACAAAGACCTACACCTACCCATTCACATCTGAAGTTGGACAGAACACCATGTCGTTGAGCGTGGTTTCGGCTGACGGCGCAGAGGGTAAATTCCCGAAAATGCAGACCTGGGGCTATGTAATGGGCGCTTATCTCGCCGGAGATACTCCGTGGGACGGCTACATCGAAACCCGCGAGGACGAGTTTCATTTTACTATGCGTAGAACCGTCAGAAAGTCGCTTGTTCGTACATCGGATACTCTGCTGTTTGAGATACTCAAGTCGCACAAATTCAAGTTCAGCGAAACTATGCCCGCTTTTGTTAAGCGTGAAAGAAACAGAAAAACGCTTGAACCCACCATCAGAGCGGTATTCCCTGACGCATGGAGTCCGAAAATAATCACACCGCCGCCAATAACCGTAGTGAACGTATCGAACAGAAAGCTGTATCTTGAACTGCGAAATCCCGTCAAGGCAGAGCGCATTGAAACAACGGCATTCACAATGATAGTCACTACCGAACACGAAACGGTGCGTTTACAGCCGATTTCCGCAGATTTCGGCACCGGTGATTTCGGCAGTACGATTTGGCTTGCGTTCGGAAGTTCCGTGATGAAAGACAGCGTTCAGAGCATTACGCTACTGTATGACGGAGATGTCGGAAATCTGACTGATGTTCTGAACAATGCGCCGTGCGGCAGCTTCCAGACATCGTTTATTTACACACCGTATAAGGAGGAACAGGAATGATTAAAGGTAAAGCGACCATTCAGCTTTTTGATGAGAAATCCGGAGAAGTGGTTAAGGAACTTCATGAAGAAAATATGATTACGAATGCCGTTGACACGATTCTCAACCCGCCCGATTACATCGAAATCGGCATGGATTCCGACAACGACCGCAGCTTTAATTTGCTGCGTGATTTTGCGGGAAACATTGCCGATACTGCTTTCCGTGGGGTTATTGTCTGTCGCGACAAGATACCCGAGGACGGCAACAATATGATGCTACCTTGGACGAACGAGGAGATAGGTCACGCAGGAATCGCCAACACGAACACGGACACAAGCATCGGCACTTACAATGCCAACGAAAGCGACCGCATTGAGAACGGCAAGGGCTACCGCCATGTGTGGGATTTCGCTTCGGATAAGGCGAACGGCGAGATCAGCTGTATCTGCCTTACCACCAAGGACGGCGGCACAAACGGAATGCACCATTCATACTGGAATCTGTCCTGCGGAGGAACTGACCTTAACAGCAGCTCTCTGGATTCGTTCAGGCAGGCGTATCACACTATTGTAGGACGGTATATTCCGGATTCGCAGTTCAACTGCGGAGTTTTCAAGTGGTTTTACATGGGCAGGCTGACGAATGGAAATGTGCGGCTCCTCGGAAAGCATATCCATGACGGGTGCATTTATGAGGTCGTTATGTTCGACCCCATGTCGATAAGCGTAAGCACGGAAAAGCCGTTCTGCGGCATTATAAGCGTGAAGAAAGTCATAGAGCTGTTCCCAGCTGCGGAGCGTATTCCGGATTCCATGTACGACAACAGCTATCATCATGGCGGCTATTTTTATGACTGTAACACTACAAATGCGGACTATGTACCGCAGGAAGAAAAAGAAAAGCTGCGGCAGGATTGGGAGAACAACCCACAGTGGCTTGCGTTTTTTCCGTATGTTATCGGTGATAAGATACATATTGTTGCGACTTCGCGTTATCACATTCATCATTACATTTTCAGGCTGTCCGATTATTCGCAGGTTTCGAAGAAAACCATCGAAACCGACACGCTGCTCCAAATGTACGGCGTAGGCTTTAAGTATGAGAGAATCAGCAATTCTTCATCGCAGTACAGATGGTTTTACGGCGCGGGTGTGAACGGAGATTACTGCAATGCTCTAAGCGCCTTTGAGTGGGACGATAAGTACTTCGTCATTACTAAATATCCGCTGATAGACGGGAAAGAAGCGACAGGAACAAACAACTTCGGGCAGCTGCGTGTGTTCACAAAGGACGGCAAATCCACGGGCAAGACATGGCAGTATGTCGCTGACGGAACGCTCTCTAACATGACGGCGGCGAGCTTCTGGGGATTTTATGTTGACGAAAAGACGAACACTCCGCTTGTGATTTGCGATAGCTGCAACATTTCCTATTCGGTGCTTGCCCTTGAGATAATCAAAAGCGGAGAGGATTACGGCAGATACAGAATGAGGTTTTCTGCGCCCACCTATTCAAGCAGCTACCTGTATTCGTATGCAAATATACTCAAAGTCGATGGACTTAGTCTGCCGCTGTATATTCTGCCGTACTATCCGTATTCAAGCGGCAGTCAGCATTTCTTCGGCTTTGCGCTTGGGATATGCAAGCTGTGCCTTACCACAATAAACAATCTGTCCGAGCCGGTGCGAAAACTGGACGGGCAGGTCATGAAAATAACTTACGATATCGTTGACGAACGATTGGAGGGTTTATTATGAGAGAATTCTGGAACACAATTCAGCTTATTTTTACGGCGGTCGGCGGGTGGCTCGGCTGGTTTCTCGGAGGGAGCGATGGGTTGCTTTTTGCGCTTATTGCCTTTGTGGTTATCGACTACATAACCGGAGTGATGTGCGCTATTTCGGACAAGAAACTGTCCAGCGCAGTCGGGTTCAAGGGAATATGCAGAAAGGTGCTTATCTTCGCTCTGGTCGGCGGCGGGCATATCCTTGACACTCGTGTTATTGGCGCAGGCTCTGTTCTGCGCACTGCGGTGATATTCTTCTATCTGTCGAACGAGGGTATTTCACTGCTTGAGAACGCTGCGCACCTTGGTCTGCCCGTTCCGAAGAAGCTGAAAGATGTACTGGAGCAGCTGCATAAGAGAAGCGAAAAGGAGGACGAAGATGAAGATTAAAGGTGTTGATTTAAGCTACTGTCAGGAGGGCATCAGCTTTCCTGCGCTGAAACAGGCGGGTGTGAGATTTGCGATTATCCGTGCGGGTTTTTCCACCAAGAAAGATGTTACTATGGATAAGTTCGTGGCGGACTGCAAGAAATATGGCATTGACTACGGATTTTACTGGTACAGCTATGCAATGAGCGTTGAGCAGGCACTGACAGAGGCTGAAAAGTGCATTGAGGTAATCAAGACCTTATCTCCGACATATCCCGTATTCTTCGACATGGAGGAGAAAAAGCAGATCAGCGGTCTGAATACGGACACACGCACAAAGATGGCAATTGCTTTCTGTGAAAAGATAAGACAGGCGGGATTCAAGCCCGGAGTTTATGTAAATCCGTCCTTTATGGAGAACTATTACGACAAGAGCAGAATTGTCGGCAAGTACGACATATGGCTTGCTCACTGGACTAACAGCCCCGACTGCCCGTCAAAGAACAACTATGGTCAGACTATGTGGCAGTGGGGACTTGACAGAATAAGCGGTTATGATGTAGACGGTGATATCTGCTTTACCGATTACGGCAAGAAAAATCCTGTCAAGAAAACCATAGATCAGCTTGCTGACGAGGTGCTTGAAGGCAAGTGGGATAACGGTGCAGAGCGTTATAGATTACTGACCGCCGCAGGATACGACTACAATACGATTCAGAAAAGAGTAAATGAAAAGCTATACAGGAAAACTACCGATGAGATTGCAGTTGAGGTTATTGCGGGTCTGTGGGGGAATGGAGCCGAACGAAAGGAAAAGTTGACTGAAGCCGGGTATGATTATTCGGAGGTGCAGAAACGTGTAAATGAAATGCTCAGATAAAACTTAACAACTACAGTGATAATGCCCACCTTGGATTGATTTCCTTGGTGGGCATTATTTTTTTCGGACCGGATGACTATTTTTTCTCCAGTAGATATTGAGGTAATCCCTAGGATTGGAGGAAAGCTCAATGACAAATCAGCAAAAAGAACAAATACGAACAATGCGCTTACAAGGCGTCGGTTATATTAAAATAGGAAAAGCACTCGACATATCAGATAATACGGTGCGCTCATTCTGCCGCCGCAACGGTCTGGGTGACAAATCAAAGAATGCCGTGGCCTGTAAACAGTGCGGAAAGCTGATAAAAAACATTGCTAAGCAGAAACCGAAAAAGTTCTGCTCCGATTCCTGTCGAAATACATGGTGGAATGAACACAGGGATTGCATCAACCGAAAAGCAAATTATGAATATACCTGTGCCTGCTGCGGACGTCATTTCACAGCTTACGGAAACAATCACAGAAAATACTGTTCTCATGCCTGCTACATAACAGACCGTTTCAGAAAGGGGCATACTTCTGATGAGTGACAATTACAGAAATCGGTTGGAAAGCTACCTTGCTTCCATGCTCCAGGCAAAACGAATGCTGTCGATGGGGATTATAACCCCGGAAGATTACGCCGATATTGATACAATTATGAACGAAAAATACGGTATATCTTCGTGTAGTTTATATTGCGGAATGGACTTGATATATGATGGCTTTAGAGGTAATATGTCACACTATAAGGAGGTGACGTTATGTCAGGAAAAATAACCATCGTATCAAAACCGCCAAAGCTGGAAAGAAAAAAGAGAGTAGCCGCCTATGCTCGTGTGTCGAGCGGTAAGGACGCTATGCTCCATTCGCTCTCAGCACAGGTCAGCTATTACAGCGACCTCATTCAAAACCACGGTGACTGGCTCTATACGGGTGTATATTCCGACGAAGCCAAGACAGGCACCAAGGATTCAAGAGCAGGTTTTCAGAATTTGGTCGCAGACTGCCGTGCCGGTAAAATTGATATGGTGATTACAAAATCCATCTCCCGCTTTGCACGAAACACAGTCACTTTGCTACAGACAGTTCGTGAGTTCAAAGCTCTGGGGGTGGATATTTATTTTGAGGAGCAGAATATTCACACAATTAGCGGTGACGGAGAATTGATGATGACGATTCTTGCTTCATACGCACAGGAAGAAAGCCGCTCGGCAAGCGAAAATCAGAAGTGGCGAATCAAGCGTAGTTTTGAATCCGGTATTCCCTGGGATAGGACTTTAATGGGGTATCGTATGGAAAACGAGCATTATGTTATTGTTCCGAGGGAAGCCGAAATCGTCCGCCGTATTTATAATGAATACCTTTCGGGCAGCGGCTACCAGCTTATTGCAAAACGCTTGAATGAGGAGGGTGTTCCGTCACGGTTTGGCGGTAAATGGAATCAGTCCGCAGTTTCACGAATACTCAGCAATCACACCTATACGGGTAATCTTTTGCTGCAAAAGACATTCCGTGAAAACCATATCACTAAACGGAAAATCTTCAATAACGGCGAACTTCCGAAGTATCTTGCTGAAGAAAGCCACGAAGCCATTGTTGACGAAAAAACTTTTCAAGCTGTTCAAGAGGAAAAGTCAAGGCGGGCGGCTCGGTTTAACAAGAAGTCTGTGCCAAAGAAAACATATCCCTTTTCAAGCCTTATGGTGTGCGATAACTGCGGCAAAAACTATCGCCGAAAGATCACAAAAACGGGAGCGGTCTGGGTGTGCGGAACATACAATTCACTTGGTAAAGCAGCTTGTGCGTCTAAGCAGATACCGGAGTCTACTCTACAGCAAGTCACTGCTGATGTCCTGGGTCAGAATGATTTTACTCACGAGTGGCTTTGCCACCGAATTCAGCATATTCGCGTCTGCAATGATAATACCCTGATTTTCTATTTCAAGGACGGTTCGGAAATTACTCGAATTTGGAAAGACCGCTCACGCAGTCAAAGTTGGACGGACGAGATGAAAGAAGCCGCCCGTCAGAAAACATTAGAAAGGAGCAAGCATAATGCCTAAAGTTACGATGATACCGGCGACTGTAAATTCCTTGACGCATCTGCCAAAGGCATCCGTGCAGAAAAGGCGTGTTGCCGGATATGCCCGAGTTTCAACTGACAGTGATGAGCAGTTCACAAGCTATGAAGCGCAGGTGGACTACTACACCCGATACATTCAGTCAAAGCCGGAGTGGGATTTCGTAAGGGTCTATACCGATGAAGGAATTTCCGGCACAAATACCAAGCGCCGCGAAGGTTTCAAGGAGATGATAGCGGACGCATTGGCGGGTAAAATCGACCTTATTGTTACAAAGTCGGTCAGCAGATTTGCTCGAAACACGGTTGACAGCCTTGTAACTATCCGAAAGCTGAAAGAAAACGGCGTTGAGTGTTATTTTGAAAAGGAGGGTATTTACACCTTCGACGGCAAGGGCGAACTGCTCATAACCATAATGTCCTCACTGGCGCAGGAAGAAAGCCGCAGTATTTCCGAAAACATTACGTGGGGTCAGCGCAAGAGCTTCGCTGACGGCAAGATTCATTTGGCATATAAGCATTTCCTCGGTTATAAAAAGGGCAAGGACGGACGGCCTGCCATTGTCGAGGAAGAAGCCGTCGTTGTTCGGCTGATTTACAGATTATTTCTTGACGGCAAAACCCAAGCAGGAATTTGCAGGTATCTTGAGGACTTGGAAATACCGTCACCAAGCGGTAAGGCAAAGTGGAGCAAAACCACAGTTACCAGTATTCTGACAAATGAAAAATACAAGGGTGACGCACTTCTCCAAAAGTCTTTTACAGTAGATTTTCTGCAAAAGAAAACAAAGCTAAATGAAGGCGAGGTGCCGCAGTATTATGTTGAGGGCAGCCACCCCGCCATTATTGAACCTGATGAATGGAATCACGTCCAAGCTGAATTTGCCAGACGAAAAGCACTCGGCAACGCATACAGCGGAAAAAGCGTACTCTCTGCAAAGCTGGTTTGCGAGGACTGCGGCGGGTTCTTCGGCTCAAAGGTCTGGCATTCCACCGACCGCTACCGTCGCACTGTTTGGCAGTGCAACAATAAATTCAAAGGCGGTGAACGTTGTCTGACGCCAACTGTGGATACGGAAACCGTACAGCAGCTCTTCATAAAAGCCTATAACCAGATGATGGGAAATAGAAAGCAAATCATTGAGGACTGCGAACTGATGCGCAAAAAGCTGACCGATTTCAAGTCACTAGACGCCGATATTGAGCGTCACCTTGAGGAAACGCAGATTGTTGCCGAACTTGTCAAGGCTGCAGTTAAGGATAATGCAGTCACCGCACAATCGCAGGAAGCGTACTTGAAAAAGTATGAATCACTTACCAAAAGGTACGAAACAGCGGCTGCAGAACTGGCACGCCTGCAAAACCTCCGTACCCTCCGCAGTCAAAAAGATAAGGCTGTAGCGCTTTACATAAGAACTCTGAAAAAACAGCCGACCGTATTGAGCGAGTGGAACGACACTTTATGGACTGTGATGGTAGAGAAAGCAATAGTCCACAGGAACAGCGAGATAACCTTTGTATTCTACAATGGTACTAAGGTTAAAGTGAGGCAATAAAACGATCGCTCTACTAAAAATCAATGCCATCTCAATAAAATCAAACAGTAAACACCGCCGCATAGAGAAGCTACTCTCTGTGCGGCGGTGTTCCTTCATATTTTCTTATCGTACACGATGCACTGCTTCACCGGAAGCCTCAATTACGCTCAGACCAATTTTTTCTTTCTTATGATACTGATTGCAACGCTCACGACATTCCAGAGCAGAGAAGTGCCTGCAACGGATACTGCCGCGGTTGCAAGCGGCTTGGAAACATTAACGTTGTCGCTGATAGCGGAAATATTGCCCGCGTCCAACGTCGTATTGTCAGTCAGTGTCAGAATCAGGTTGCCGTTGTCATCAATGCGGCAGCCCTTGATTCCGATACCGTTCTTTCCGTCAACGCCGTCCTTACCGTCTTTTCCGTCCGTACCGTTCTTGCCGTCAGTGCCGACGATTTTACCGAGATTGGTAACAACGCCATCGGTAAACGTGATAATCAGATTGCCGTCGGCATCAATTTCAGCCGATTGTATTCCGTTGCCGTTTGAACCGTCTTGACCGTCCTTTCCTGCGTCACCTTTTTCTCCGGTGACTTTGCCGAGGTTGTGTACAGTACCGTCTGACAGTGTAATGATAAGGTTGCCGTTTTCGTCAACAACAGCATTCTCAATGCCGACTCCGTCAGCACCGTTTCTACCGTTTTCACCGTTGCTTGCGTTTACCTTGCCTGCATTATGCACAGTGTCGTCGGTCAGGGTGATAATAAGATTTCCGTCCTCGTCGATAGTTACCGACTTAACGCCTACGCCTGTAGCGCCGGTATCACCCTTGTCACCCTTGTCACCCTTGTCGCCTTTGTCGCCTTTGTCGCCTTTGTCGCCCTTAGCCTCGGTGACCTTACCAAGGTTATATACTGTATCGTCAGTCAGAGTGATTATGAGGTTTCCGTCATCATCTATCGCTACCGATTTAACGCCTATGCCGGCATCGCCTTTTTCTCCTGTTACTTTTCCGAGATCAAGTACAGAGTCATCGGTCAGAGTAATGATCAGTTTTCCGTCTTCGTCAATGACAACGGATTTTACACCGACTCCGGTGTCACCTGTATCGCCCTTTACATCTGTCACTATGACAGTAAGGAGTATATCGCTGTCTACAGTAAATGTTATTTCGTTTTTGTTTGTTTCGGAAAGCAGTTCGCCGCCGATGTACCAGCCCTTGAGAATAAAGGTCGGGTCAAGTGTCACGGTTGCTGTAAGCTGTGTTCCCTCAAGGAGCTTATCGCCGCTAGAGATTTTTTCTTTACCGTTTTTAACCGAAAGGATACAGCCCTCAATAGTTGTGGGGAATGTAACCGTATATTCCGGTATCTTCTCGATTTTTACCGAGATATTTGTATTTGCCTTGACAGCACCTGTCTTATAGGTATAACTGCCGTCGTTGTTGTCGATCCACGAAGCCGTGTCTGCAAGGCGGTAGTTTTCATTCGGCTTTACTGTAACGGTGATCTCATCTCCGTAGCGAATGGTATTACCGCTTACAAAATCTTCGTTTCCGTTTTTAACAGTCATATCGGCATTTTGGATACTGTCTATTGTAACAGTATATTGCTCGATTTCGGTGAAATACACCTGAATGTCGGTTTTGGTATCCATAACGATTTCATAGTCGTACTGACTGTACAGCTTATCATCTGTCGTTACGGTGTCGACCTTGTCGTCACGGGTAATGACGAGCTTCTGCACTCTGTAATTTTCTGCCGCCTGTGCGGTAAGAACAATTTTTGTGCCGACAATAACACCCGTACCCGACTGATAACCCTGCTTAGTTGCCACTGCGCCTGTCTGATCGCCGCTTGCGGCAGAATAGGTCAGCGTCAGACGGACAGGAACATCAAATTCTGCACCGATCTCAGTGTCCTTTGTAATAGTCATAGTGAAGCTTTCGCCGCTTTGACCCTCGGCGTCGCCTGTCCATGCACGGAACTTGCAGTCTGCGTCAGCTTTGACAGTGAATGTCAGTTCACAATCAACAGGAACATACACGCTGTTGTTGTCATTCAGTTCTATAATATTGCCGTTTGCATCGGTGATCTCTATTGTACCGCCCTCTGCGGGGATATTTACCTTTACCTGCTTGCCGATCTCGGAAAGAGAAGCAAATTCTGCTTCAACAGTGTATTCTTCCGATGCCAATCTCAGCGTATAGGTGTCTGAGCCTGCGGCATCTATGGTTACGGTATTGTTATCCGCATCGGTGATCTTCCACGATTTAAGTCCGTAGCCGCTTTCCGGTACTGCGGCAAATGTTACATCATCGGTGACTGTGCCGCCGGGAGCGCTCAGCGGAGCATCTCCCACTGTCGCACTGACCGTACCTATTACCGCGCCGTCCGCCGTATATGTATCGGTAAATGTGACCTGAGCGGAAGTTACCGCACGCTTGGTCGAAACCTGAATATTTGCTTCACCGTTCAGGGTAAAGGCACATTCGATAGTTCCGTCTGCTTCCGGCGTGAATACCATTGTTTCTCCGCCGTTGTTAAGTGTCATGGATACAAGCTCATACAGTTTGCTCTTCGGGGTGACCTTTACCTTGATGATCTCGCTCTCGCTTATCTCATCTCCCGACTTGATCTCAACATTACCGAGATGGCGCACCTTGATGTCGGCGGCATCTTCGTTATCGACAGAGTAGTTGACATTATAGTCTTTCTTTGCCGTTGTAACCTCGGCGATATTCGACCATGTGCTTTCCTTTTCTTTACAGTCCACCTTGCAAACGGAGGTAACAACAAAGCTAAAGTCGGTGTTGGTTTTCATGTTTTCAATGTCATAGGAGGTCGTGTCGGCGGAGAGCAGATCGGAAATTTTCGTATACTCGCCGTTTTCAATGCTGTACACATAGTAGCCCTCTACCTCCGGCCAACCGGGAGTCTTGTCGGGCTGAGACCATGTAAGGCGCACTGCATCATCTGCGAACAGTTCAGCTTCCAGATCATCTACCGCAGGAGCGGGTGTGCTGACATTTGACAGGCTGTAGCCGATAAAGACAGTCTTGTTGCCTTCCTCACCGTAGAGGTGACGGAACCACTGTCCCAGCGTCCAGTCGAATGTGTACTGCGTGTAAATGCTTGCGGGGATTCCCTCCTCGGCAAGAGCAGGACCGTCAATATCATTGACTGCACCGATGCACCCCTGCGAGGAGGTTTTCGTGGTCGAAACGCCCGAACCGTTGCTGTAGCTCAGACTGGTTTCAAAACCAACATCATGCGAGAATAGTATACCATCGCCGAATACACCGAAGCTGATGGAGAAGTTGAAGTAAAATCCGTGAGAAATCTCCTCAGAAACCGATTTGATATTGCTCTTTGAATAGGAAACCTCATTCAGACCTCCCGCATAGCCCAGACGGATAGTGTTCTGGCTGAGCTGCTGAGCGCCGAGTGCACTGTATGCGCCCCAGCCCAGCTGATTGTACATATAAGGGTTGCCCTCGTTGCCGTTCAGCCAGTTTTCCTCTTCGTTGATCTGCTCAAGGGGATAATAGCAGGCTTCGTCTTTGGAAGTCTTATCCGACTCCTTAGTGATGGCGCGATTGCCCTTTTTCTCCATATAGGAGTTGTATTCTTCAGCAAAGCTGTTGTAGTCGTCAATGCTCATCTGCTGATACACCGGCTGCTGTGGGATAGACAGGCTTATTGCCGTTTCGTCCGACCACTCGCCGTTTTCGTCCAGCACCTCATAGCAGTAGACAAATACCGGCGTTCTTGCAACCAGTGCCGTATTATACGCCTGCGCCTTGACGGTCATGGCGTATTCGGTTTCCAGTGCTTCGGAAAAGCTCTTGCTCCATTCAAGAGAATAGCCGGCAGAGATCTCCAACTCAAAAGGCGCAAACAGTCCGCCGTAGCTGTAGGACATACCCACGCTGTAGGAAACATTTTTTGAAGAGGACTGCTCCAGCTCGTAGCTTTCGGTTATAGTATAGTCAGTCTCGTTATTAGCCGAGTCGCCCAGCGCCGCAAAGTAGGGTGCCGCCTGCATAACCGCCTTGACCTCGGGGTCGCTGTAGGCGTAGCTTACGCCCTTATATCGTGCGATAACGCCGTCCTGGTCACGGTCGCAGGCAGTCAGCAGTACCTGTGCGCCGCCGCCCTTATAACCGCCGTCTGCTTTGTTCGGACCCCAATCGGAGAGTGTTGTTTTAAAGCCGGTAGCCGCGCCGTAATCGGCGGCAGTATCGTTATAAGTGGCGGAAATCAAACCTTTTTTGAAAGAATAAGTATCGTCTCCGTCCCGGCAGGAAGTCACAAATACGATTTGCTCTCTGCCGGCATTGTTGCCGTCAAAATTACCTACAGCAACCGAGCGGATGAATTCTTCGTGCCCGCCGAGCGCACCGTCAAATTGAAAGCCGCTCATTTTATAGCCCTGGGAGGCAACCGTGTTTAATTCGCCGGTAGCGGTGTTGTATGTATACAGCGTGCCGTTGATAAAGATAAAATCTGCGGCACTGGCTCCGTTATAAGCAACCGCCTCCACCGCTAAAGGAGAAACAATGTCTTCGCCATCGGTGCTTTTATATGTCCACTCGTTTGTTGACATGGTTTTGTAATCAGATTGAATAAAGCCATTGTTTTTGTTGTTCAGAAGCGTTGTATAGGCAAGATAGCTTTCATCTGTTTCACCGTAACCATCGATTTCAGCCTTAATACCTGCAACAACAATGTCGTCGTAACCGTCATTGTTGATGTCACCTACCGTTATATTGCAGGCGTTCATGCTGCTTGACGACTGTACTTCTCCGTCGGAGAGCTTGCCCTCGGGGCAGACATAGAAAGATTCATCTGCTTTCTGATTGATAAAAGAGCCTTCCTTCGGCATAGTGCCGCCGTATTTGATTTTTACCTGCGGGCGGTATACATTTTTGTTGTCGCTCGTTATGCAGTTTACATGGAAATACGAAAGCACGGCAAGGTCATCTATATTGTCGCCGTTGAAATCACCGACCACCATTTTTACGCTCAGCTTGTGCATGGCGTTATACAATGTATCTTGTTTTGAGCCGCCGATGCTGTCGTTTCTTGCACCTTTTACCGATTTTCCGCTTTGGTATGTCTCAATATAGAGGTCGTGAAGCAGGTCATAGCCCAAAGATCTGCCATCACCTGTGGTTGTATTATTGTGATTACTAGTCAACTTATTGCCGTCAGCATCGTAACGCAATTCCCAGAGGAGACTACCGACATTATTTATATCTTGGTAAAGGTCGGTAGTAACCCATGTTGCCGACTTTTTTGTGCCGGGTACATAGACAATAACGGTTTCCTTGCCATCATTATCGAAGTCGCCGGCGACGACATCAAGAAGTGCGTTTGTCTCATAGCCGTTGACCTGAAAGTCTCCGTCGGAATCTGCGATCCAGTCGAGGGGAAAATTAATAATATAGGTGCCGCACTGCTTACCCGTTACGGTATTGGACAAAATGGCATAAACTTGTTTGCGTGTTCTGTGAACCCCGACATAGACAACATAGTCTTTTCTTCCGGAACCTGTAGGGTCAAATGCTACCGACTGTATAAACGAAAGCTGTTGAATACTACTGGACAAGCTCAAGTCCGGCAGAGAGCCGTCCGATGCGGTGTTGTTATTTGATATAAAGCTTAGCAGGCTTTCCGCCGTTCCCACATCGGCAATTTTTCCGTTGACCGATGATGCGGTGGTTTGCAAATAAAAAAGCTCGTTTTGCTCCACCATCGCAAACGGGCGGTCAACATCGTATCCGTAGGGGTTGGTCGTCTTGTCGTACCCCGCGGGGACGGTGTTTTTCATCAGTGAATTTGCCGCATCAGATGAAAAGGTCGGACTGTCCGAGCCGTCCTCGGCAAATGACGAAAACGGCAGACTTGCGGCTATCATCGCAACAGCGAGTACCGCACTTATCGCTCGTCGAAAAATGAATTTCTTGTTCATAGTTCATACTCCTTCTAAATTGGGTTTACCGCATACAGCGGCAGAATAGAAAATAAAAAATGAGTCATATAGTTCTTATTAAATATTATATCATAATGCGGAGATTTCGGGCGTGTCGTTTACGCTGTATTGTTGTCGTTTACGTCGCAGAGAATTACACAGACAAAATATCGCTTGTCAAACGACGGATTTTAATGTAAAATAGTATACGGACAATCGGCACAACGAATTTTACTGTAAACGGGAGGTTTCTCGTCATAATGGAGAACAATATACAAAAATCTTTACGGTGGATATGCACGGCACTGTTTCCGATCCTTTGCATCGGCATGATATGGTTTTTGCAGAATTTCACTAAGCTTGATACATCTATACAATATATAGACTGGCAAACTGCCGTCAAAATCGGACAAGATGATTCGCTCACCGAGCTTGACTATTCCGTACCACCTGAAACAGGCGACAGGTTTCGGCTTGAAACAGTCATTCCCGCAAACAGCAAATACGGTAATCTGGTATTTGAAACGGCAGGAATGAATCTGACGGTCAGCATAGACGAAAAAGCGGTGTGGCAGTCCGAAACTCTTGTGCCCGAGGGAGCGGCAGGGCAGACCCAGGCGATTATTCCGCTGCCGCTCGATACCGAATGTAATCTTACCGTTATCGGCACGGTGACCGACACGACAAGCATTATTTTTCCGCCTTTTACGCGCTTTGTGCCTGTAGATGCGGAAGCAATCGAAAGCTACGCCTACGCGAATTATTACAGCATTCCAGCAGGTGCGACCGCTTTCATATCGCTGATGATCGCAGGTCTGTTTCTTTTGGGAATTGCACGCAAAAATGCTGATTGGAGTCTGATACCGCTTTTCCTCGCCTCTGTGGGGCTTACTATGCAATGGATCACCAAAGGAATGGGACATCATTTTCTCGATGACGGATTGGTCGATTTCCTTAATCGGCAGGAAATAGGCATTCTGTTGCTTGTGCTTTTGATAGTATATCTTGTGATGAACAGACAACGTAAATTCTGGAAATACTTTGGGGTTTCCGCCGCCGTAAGTGCCGTTACATTGGCTGTCGCATACACTATATCGTTTTTCACAAACAGCCGCCTTTCAAAATATATCGGCAGGCTGATCTCAGATGTCACGGAGTTTTATGATTATTCAGGACTTCTGTATTGGATCACCGTCTGGACAGTCGCCGTATGTGCGGTCATCTCCGCCTATGCCGTAACACGTTCGATCATTTCGCAGCAGATGGAAACCAAAACGCTCCGTCTGCGCAACGAGCTTATCATGAACAGCTATCATGCGATAGAAAGCAAGGTGACCGACAGCGCCGCCATTCGCCATGAAATGAAGCATAAAATAATCGCCCTTGATGCGCTGTATCAGAAGGGCGATTATAAGACGCTGGGGGAGCTGATCGGAGATATAAAACAGCAAAACGATCATCTGGCACAAACGCAGTTTACCGAAAATTTCACGGTCAATACGATCTTGCAGGACGCCGCTTACCGTGCGGCACAGTCCGACATCAGATTTGATGTGCTCGTTTCTGTTCCGCCGCAGCTGACTGTTGCCGAAAGCGATTTATGCGAGCTTTTGATGAATATGCTTGATAATGCGTTGGAAGCCGCCGCGGAGGTTACCGACGGAAAACGGTTTGTCCGCTTTCAAATTGAAACAAAGAACGGCTTTCTTGCCGTCAAGTGTGAGAATTCATATTCCGGAAAGCGTAGACAAGACGCAGACGGCAACTATCTCACAACCAAAAATGATGCCGAAACCCACGGCTTCGGCTTAAAGCTGATGAACGCCGTCGCCGTTCGCTATCACAGCATTCTGGATATATTCACCTCGGAGGATCGGATCTTTACCGTGCAGACAGCACTTAAGCTGCCTAAAAAATAAATATTAAGAGGTCACCGCCGAATATAAGCGGTGACCTCTTTGTTATTGATTTATATATCGCACAAATGCGCTTTGAAAGGCTTTGTAATAGGCTCTTCCCACCGGGAGCGTTTCGCCGCTTTGCAGAGAAAGCTCCGTTCTACCGATCTCACGCACCTCATTCAAATTCACAAGATAGCTGTTATGACAGCGGGCAAATTGCCCCGCAGGAAGTTGTTTTTCAAAATCCGAAAGCGAAAAATAATAGGTGCTGTTACCTGTACTTTGGTGGATTACTATGCTGTGATTATAGCTCTCGACATATCGTATGTCCGAAAAAGATAAATGCACCAGTTTATTTCCGATGTGAACCACAACGGTTTTCGGTATGTAATTCAGCTTCAGATCAGTGTGGATCGCACTTGCCAGTGCTTCCCGCCGTACAGGCTTTAAGAGAAAATGAATAGGTTGAACGCCGTATCCTTCGCTAAGATAATCCTCACACGCTGTCACAAAAATGATTGACACCCGATTACCTTTTTCTCTTAAAGAACGGGCAAGTTCCATACCCGTCATGCCGTCCATCTGAATATCCAATATCAGCAGGTCAAAGGGGCAGTTTTCGCTGTTAAGCCGTTTTTCAAGCTCTTGAGCCGAACAAAAAGGCTCAAGCTCATATTCAACACTGTCATCAGTTAAAATATCACTACAAAGAGAACATAAATTTTCTCGTATTATATCATCGTCATCGCAAATTGCGATACGGTATGCGTCCATCTTCTCACCTGCAAATTCGGAATTATTATATGTTATTATACCACAAATCAAATCGGCGTCAGCCGACACGGCGGAACGCCGTGCTTTTGTCAACAGACAAAAGGATTTGACGGAAAAATGTTCTCAGACTTGCGGTGCTCCGCAAGCCGTGCAAAGCACGGCAAAATCCGCTTTCGGCGGATTTTATGTCTGAGGTTATTATATCATATTTTCGAGCAGATTGCAACCGGGACGGTATAGTGGTTTGCTTATTACAGGTCAAAGGTCGGCTTTCTGCGGCTTTTTGTTAATTTTAGGAATAATTAAAATATGCACACCCCTTTGCCGAAAATGCACACCCTCACGACCTTTCGTTAAATAGTATAAAGGTAAAAAATAGAAAAGGCTCTGCGGTGACAGTTTTTCTGTCACCGCAGAGCCTTCTTTCGTTAAATTGTATCGATAAAT
>ERZ1027036.571-NODE-571-length-19807-cov-7.787313_pt1 | contig 19807 bp, 18 predicted proteins | sample MGYA00519441_ERZ1027036 | MGnify/ENA primary metagenome ERZ1027036 (study PRJEB26926, sample SAMN06164792) | human gut metagenome | biome: ENVO:00009003; feature: ENVO:2100002; material: ENVO:00002003 | host: Homo sapiens | place: USA | collected 2012 ... | reverse complement strand
CTGCCTGTCTCGTGGGCTCGGAGATGTGTATAAGAGACAGGTCTTCGACCCTCTCGACACCCTTTTCGCGATTCAGTTGGGCGCGCTTTCATGCTATGCCCGCGTGTTTATCCGTGGGAAAGTTAGTCAGCCGACCGCCTCGTTGACCGTTTCTTCCTGCATCGCGTCCCACAGCTCCGTCTGCTCCTGCACGAAGTCCTCATCCGGCATCAGCGGCGTCGCGGTGTCCTGATCGTAGGAAACCGTCATCTGCACCAGCACGGCAGCATAACCCAGCCCATCGACATTGACTTTCTTGTTCAGCCCGACCTTCTTGCCGTCAAAGCGCCGCGTACCCAGCGTCTGCGCGGAGAGGGCGGATTTTGCCACATACACCGCCGCGTGGTCAATTGTGCCATCCACCGTCAATTCCGCCGATACGCTCAATTGACCGTTGCGCACCGTGAACGTTACGCAGCCAAGCTGCACATCGCCGGAGACCATCGGCACGACCATCGGCAGTTGATTATTCAGCGCGCTCAAATCCAGCAAAATCGCCTTTTTAGGCGACGAAACGCCGCTAATATCCGACAGCGGCAGTCCCGCCGTGGTAACGTTGGAATCCGTCAATCTTGGCGCAACGCGAACGACCGTGAAGCTGTTTTCACCGCTGTCCGTGGACAGGGTGACGCGATACGTCGTCTGTGCGCCAATCTGCGGCAGATACACTTCCTCTGACTCGAACATTCCGCTGCACACGCCGTAATCGCGCTGATAGACCGTCGATCCCCACTCATCGCGGATGGTCATTGTAACGCGGCTGTCCGTATCCAGCGGGCACGATACGGACAGATACCCCTTGTCGCTCGTCACACTGCCGCCCTGCGACGCATCCGCATAGTACACATCTTCCGCCAGCGCCGGAAAAGCCGCCAGCAGCATGAGCAGCAGCGCCAGAAATACGCCCTTTTTCATCGGGGGATTCACCTCTATGAGATATTATGAGATATTGCGCAGACCTTCCCGCCTGCACTGATTCAACGATTTTCCGATGGTTTTTCATCCCGCGCAAAAGGGCTTTTCTCAGTCCACCATCAATGTAACCACCGCCGGCACAATCACCTCGCGGAAGCGCAAATCTGCGCGCTCCGCCAGCACGCCGGGGGTAATGCACTGGTCGATTTTCGCAAATTCCGGCACATTGATTGTCTCGGAGGACGTTGTCGTCAGCGTATGCACGTCGTTTTGGAAGGTATCGCCGCGCTGCGGGCGGATGACCACCAGCCCCAAGCGCTTCATGGCGTATTCCAGCCGTGTCAGCTGACTGAGCATTACCGCGCGCAGTTCCAGCAGGGGCTTGGCTTCCTCGGCGCTCATTTCCGGCTTCATCAGCTTGGCAATCGCCTGATCCACCGCGTCGCCGAGTTTCGTCGCCATGCCGACGTAGCACTGCCCCAGCATCCGCGTATCCGCCTGATAAATCGCCGTCTGCCACTGCTGCATCCGGGCGTTCTGCTCCTCCTGCATCCGCGCGAAATCCTGCCGCAGTTTGTCGTACTGCATCCCCGCGTCATCAAACAGCTGCGCCGCCCAGCGCGCTTCATCCTCCATCCGCTCGCGAACCGCCTTCTGCTGCTGTCCAAACGCCTCTTGGAATTTGGCGCGCCCTGCCTGTGCAAACTGGGCTTCCTGCGCCTTCAGTTTTTCTTCAAATTCCGCCAGCAGCTTTTCCTTTATCGGCTTGATTTCTTCCTCTGCCCTGCCGGTACGGGCTTCCACTGCCTTCCTATTCGCTTCCTCCACCTGCCGGGCGGCGTTCTCCAGCGATTCATCCTGCATCTTCGCCATCAGCTGATACTCCTGCAGGCGCGCACGAAGCGCATCTTCCTCCGGTGCGGCACTCCGCCCGTCCCGGCGCGCCTGATAAAGCAGGCGGCTGACCGACCGCAGCACACGCACGCGGGTTGTAAACGATGCGCGCACAGGGAGTTCCGGGTCTGCCGAATAAGACGCCAGCAGCTCCCACGTCATCGGCTCACGCTCGGCAGTGAACACATCCGGCACAGCGTTCGCGGCATCCGCCATCGGCGCATCCAGTACCAGCATCTGATAGCACTGCGTCACCGCGCTGTACACCAGCATAGCGCATTTGCCCTGATGCTTCTGCGTCAGCTGTGCATCCAGCTGATCCAGCAGCATGGACGCTCCCAAGTCGCGCAGCTCAATATACAGCCGGGAAAGCAGCTTCTGATAATAATCCCGGCGATTCTGCCGGCTGCCGCCCGCCAGCTGCTCCACCGAATCCTGCTGAAACAGCGCCAGCGCGGACAGCGTTTCACGGCGGCTTTCGTACTCATCATCATACGCCGCCTGCTGCTGTTCCGCCCGCTGATAGCGGTCATCCTCCGCCTTTTCGCGCGCTTTTTCCTGCTGCTGGTCTACCGTCTGCTCCTGCTCCGCCATGGTATTGCTCCTTCCGCGCGTTGTGCGCTTACTGTCGCTTTTTGCTGTTTCTTAGTATACCATCACCTTGCGCGAATTGCAACCCTGCTTGACCGCGGCGGATTTCCGTTGTATAATTCCCACCAGTGCTCTATATTTTACGGGGAGGTCATTTCCCATGCAGCCTGTTTCTTCCGATGCGCCTGCATATCCAGACGAATCATCGGCAAAAATACCCAAGACGCCGTGCGGCACGGTCAAGCGCGCGTTTCGGGCGGCTTTTCCCACACGTTGCCGATTCTGGCGGGCTTTCTCTTCCTTGGCTTCGCGTATGGTCTGCTGATGCGCACCAAGGGCTTTTCGTTCCTCTACCCGATGTGCATGGCGATGGCGATTTTCGGCGGTTCGCTGGAATATATCACCGTGTCGATGCTGCTCATCTTTGGCCTGTGCGACGAAACCTTCTCCATCACCTGCTCCGCCGACGTGCCGCCGGAGGTTGACCGCGGCTGGTTCTACCTGTGGGTGACAGTGCTGGACTGGTGCTACTGGGTTGCGGGCGCGGCGGTGCTGCTGCACATCTGACGTCGGCAGATGCTCTTGTCCATTGCCGGCGGCACGATTGTGTATATGCTGCTGGTGCAGATGATGTAATCGCTGTCACAAGCAAATCACACTATTTTCTTTACCGAATCCACTAATTGCATTGGTCAAAACTCATATCAACCCCACCGGAGGACATGCTCATGAAACAGCTTCCGCTCCCTGCGCATCCCGTATTCCCTTCCCGGCTGGACAGCATAGCAGCGCTGCCGGAACTCCTGCGCAGCCGCCAAATCGGCTGCGTTCTCGTCATCGGCGATGCCCATGCCGTCGATTGCGAATCGCTCCTGCTCCCCGTGCTGGAGGACAGCCAAATCATGTACGCAGTCCACGCCGCCGTGTCTCTGTCGGACAGCAAGGACGGCGCGCTGACCCGCACGGACGTTGATACTGCCCTGCAGGCCTTCACCGACAAACAGGCGCAGGCGATTCTTGCCGTCGGCGGCAATGACGCAATGGCGCTGGGTCAGGCGCTGCTGGCGCGTCTGCACACAAAAGGACATGCAGAAACATTCGAGCAGTGGCGCGCGATTCCGCTGATTCTCCTGCCAGCAGCGGCGGATGCATCCGCTGTATTCGCAGAAACAGGTGATGTGTTCGACCCAGCACGCGGAAAATCACGCCGCTTTTCGCTTCGAGCGCATACCAGCCGCTATGTGCTGATGGATGACGCGATGCTGGCGCTTCAATCGCGCGAATCGCTGCTCCGCACAGGGATTTGGACAATTGCGCACGCCATCTGCGCGGGCATGAGCCGCCTTCTGCCGCGCGAAGAGCGTCAAAAGGCAGAAAACGCCCTTCGTGCGCTGACCGGACAGCTGATTGCCGTCAGCGACGATGCTGCCGTGCCGGAAAGCGAACGCTTCTCCTCCGATTTGGCGAGCCGCCGCGCGCTGTACACCGCGTCGCTCAATGCCGCGGAAGCCTTCGCTGTTTCACATGATGCGGTGCTGCCCGCACTGCTGAATGCCCTGACCACTGTAAAGCAGCTTTCGCCGGACGAGACGCTCCCGCTGCTGCTTGCGCCGATGATTGCGCAGTCCGAAGGCACGCGGCGAAAGGCGCTGTCCGACATGGCAATCGGCGCGGGGCTGTGCGCCGCAGATGCGGACGGCGCGGCTGCGCTGGCGGCATGGGTGCGCGACCTCGTGTTCCATGCGGGGTATGGCTTGACCCTCCCAACGCTGTATCATCGGGATATTCCCGCCGTCGCGCGGATTGCCGCGCAGGACACGCTGCTGAACCGCTTCGCCTTGGAGGACATTCTCCGCGCCATCATGACGCCCGATGCGCCTCACGCGGATATTGCCGCGCTGTTCGCCGCGCAGAAAGCCTGCTTTGCGTCCGGCATAACGCGCCCCGTGCCGCATCGGCTTGACCAGCTTCGCCGCCTGCGCCGCGCAATTCAGGCGCATGATCGGGATATCGAAGCTGCCCTGCAAAGCGACCTCGGCAAGTGCAGGACGGAAGCGTACATGTGTGAAATCGGCATGGTGCTGTCGGAGTTGGGCTACCTGCTCCGCCGGACGCGCCGCTACTGCCGCGATACGCACGTTCTCACGCCGCTGGCGCAGTTCCCGGCGCGCAGTTTCATCCGCCACGACCCGATGGGCGTCGTGCTCATCATGTCCCCGTGGAATTACCCATTTCTGCTGACCATCGAACCGCTGCTTGGCGCGCTGGCGGGCGGCAACTGCTGCATCCTGAAGCCGTCGAAGGATGCACCCGCGACTTCCGCCATCATCCGGCAAATCTGCGCCGAATGCTTCCCGCTGGAGGAAGTTGCCGTTGTCGAGGGCGGGCGCACGGAAAATCAAGCCCTGCTTGACCAGCCGTTCGACAAGATTTTCTTCACCGGAAGCAGTCACGTCGGGCAGGAGGTGCTTCGCCGCGCAGCGGAGCATTTGACCCCCGCAACGCTGGAACTGGGCGGCAAAAGCCCGGTGATTGTCGCGAAAGATGCTGACCTGACGCTCGCCGCGCGGCGGATTGCGTTCGGCAAGCTGCTCAACGCCGGGCAGACATGCGTCGCGCCGGATTATGTGCTGGTGGCGCGCGAAGTCGAAGACGCTTTCGTTGCGGCGCTGCAAAAGCAGTTCGACCAGCTCTGCCCTGACCCGCTGCACAGCGCGGAGTATGTCCACATCGTCAACCAGAAGCATTTCGACCGTCTGACCGGGCTGATGGCATCGGGTCAAATCGTCTACGGCGGCAGTATTGACCCCGCTGCCCTGCGCATTGCGCCGACCATCCTCCGCAATGTTTCGCCGGACAGCCCGGTCATGCAGGAGGAAATTTTCGGTCCGATTCTGCCGATTCTGCCCGTCAGCAGCATCGACGAAGCAATTGCCTTCGCCGCCGCACGGCCGCATCCGCTGGCGTGCTACCTGTTCACGAAAGACCGTGCCTTGCAGCGCCGCGTGCTGGACACACTGCCTTTCGGCGGCGGGTGCATCAACGACACCATCATCCACTTGGCGACGAGCCGGATGCCCTTCGGCGGCGTTGGACACAGCGGTATGGGCGGCTACCACGGGCGTGACAGCTTCCGCTGCTTCACGCATGACAAGAACATCGTCAAAAAGGCGCTGTGGCTGGATTTGCCGATGCGCTACACGCCGTACAGCAAGAAGAAAGAAACGCTGATTCGCTTCTTCCTGAAATAATACGATTCCCAAACGAAAACGTGCCGCATAATGAATCCCAAAATAGGATAGTCCGAATGGCAAGCCGCTGTATGGATGCAATCGTGAAAGGGATACCCGCTGCAAAAGTGGGCATCCCTTTTTCGTATTTTCTCTGTTTCGGGAAAAGACCGGATTGATTTATGCCTCAAAACGTGATAGAATTAGTTTGTCACAACAAACCGACGGGGAGGACCCCCATGCTGCTGCCGAAAGGCAGTTTTTTCAGCACCTGATGTTAGCGAAAACTAACGAAAATTAGAGGAGTGCGGCGTATGGAAAGTGAGCAGCGGAAAAACGCCATTCGCGGGGCGTATCACCTGACTGGATCGAACAATTTTTACGACGGCATGATTACCTGTTCGACCTTCTCCGGCAAGGCGGTCTGCCGCATGGTGTGGGCGATGAACCGGCAGGAGTGCGAGGACTACCTGTCCAGGGCGCTGTCCGGCATCCCGGAGGATTTCGCGGGCAAGATGCTGGAAGTTCCCGTCGGTACGGGCATCCTGACCATACCGGTCTACCAGACGCTGCCGAAAGCAAACGTGACGTGTCTGGACTACTCGCCGGACATGATGGGTCAGGCAAAGGAAAAGGCGGAAAAGCTGAACCTGACGAACGTAAAGTTCCAGCAGGGGGATGTCGGCGCGCTGCCATTCGCGGACGGCGAATTTGATTTGGTGCTGTCGCTCAACGGCTTCCATGCGTTCCCGGATAAGGAAGCGGCGTACCGCGAGACATTCCGCGTGCTGAAACCCGGCGGAACATTCTGCGGCTGCTTCTATGTATCAGGCGAACACAAGCGCACGGACTGGATGATTCGCCACGTTTACGAGCCGACAAAGCTCTTCACGCCGCCCTACGAGACAGTGGACAGCCTGCGGAAGCGCTTGCAGGGCATGTACGCGCAGGTGGACGTCGGCAGCTTGAAGAGCATTGCGTGGTTTATCTGCCGCAAGGCGGATTGATAGGGACAGGAGATGCAGGAAGAATGCGTGAAACCAGCAGCAAAGTCACTCTCTCCGGGGTTCCGGAAACCATGCTGCAAACCGTCTACGCCCGCGCGAAGGAAACCCAAAACCGCGGGGCAGTTCGCGACGAGAAAGCCGTCGAAATCATCCGCCGGCTCGACTACGATTTCTCCTTGGCGGATAAGGACAGCGCCATGTCCAGCGGCGTCATTGCTCGCACCATCGTGCTGGATAAGCTCGTAAAGACCTATCTGTCGGCACATCCGGGCGCGGTGGCGGTCAATATCGCCTGCGGGCTGGATACGCGCTGCTATCGGATGCAGGGCTATCAGCACTGGTATAACCTCGATTTGCCGGAGACCATCGCCGTGCGCGAAAAGCTGCTGCCGGAAAACGGAAAAATCTCGCAAATCGCCATGTCCGCGATGGACGACTGGGGCGGTATGATTCGCGAATCAGGCGACGCGCTGGTCATCATCGAGGGTCTGACGATGTACCTGAGCGAAGCGGACGTGCAGCGCATTTTCGACGTAATCGCTCGGCGCTTTCCGCGCGTCACCGTGCTGGTGGAAGTGATGAACCCGCTGGTCGTGCGCAACTTCAAGGAAAAATCAATTGAGGGCAGCCACGCGAAGTTCACATGGGGCGTTCGCAGCGGGCAGGCACTGGCGGCGCTGCTGCCGGGCTTCCAGCTGGTGGAAGAGCACAGCCTGACCGAAGGCATGGCGGAGTTCCTGCCGATTTACAAGGTGCTGGGCAAGATTCCTCTGGTGCGCAATATCTCAAACCGCATCGTCGTGCTGCAAAAATAAAGGGGATGCAATCATGGTCTGGTCGATTGTCGCGCTGGAAGCCGTCAGCTTTACGGCGCTGCTGACGCTCGGCGCAATCTGGGCGGGCGCTGACATGGGGCTGATTGTGTCGCTGGTGAAATAAGGAGGACTCTATATGGCGTTTTTCGAGAACACCCGCAAGCCGACAGGCTTCGGCGGCCGCCTCATGGTCGTCATGATGAACATCGGGCATCGGGCGCTTGCGGACTGGGGGCTTCGCTTCCTGCCGCTGGCGGAGAATGCGGATGTGCTGGACTGTGGGTGCGGCGGCGGCGCGAATCTGCGTCTGATGCTGAAAAAGTGCCCGACGGGAAAAGTGTGCGGTATCGACTATTCTCCCGTCAGCGTAGAGAAGTCGCGAAAGCTCAACCAAACCGCCGTAAGCGCTGGCCGCTGCGAAGTGCTGCAGGCAAGCGTGCAGGCATTGCCGTTTGATGACGCGCAGTTTGACGTGGCAACAGCATTCGAGACGGTGTATTTCTGGGGCGACTTGCCCGCGTGCTTCCGTGAAGTTGGGCGCGTGCTGAAGCCCGGCGGGACGTTCTTCCTCTGCAACGAGTCCGATGGCGATCATGCGCAGGACGAGAAGTGGACGGAGAAGATTCCCGGCATGACGATTTACAAAGACACACAGCTCAAAACCATGCTGGAACAGGTGGGTTTCCGCCAAGTGGAGACGCACAAGAACGGCAAAGGCTGGCTGTGCGTGACGGCACGAAAATAATGGAAAGGACAAAGCAATCATGAAAATCCTCGTTTTCGGTGCGGGTGTTCTCGGCTGTAATCTGGCACGCAATCTCTGCCGCGCGGGGAAAGACGTGACCCTGCTGGCGCGCGGCAAGTGGGCGGAGGAAATCAAGCAGAATGGGCTGCGCATCAAGAATCAGCTGCTGCCGTTTCCGTCGGTGACGCACATTCCGGTAGTGACGGAGCTTTCGCCCGACGCGGCATATGACGTGATTTTCGTCGTCGTGCGCTACACCCAGTTGGAAAACCTCCTTGAACCTTTGCGAAAGAGCAGGGCGGAGAACATCGTGTTCGTCGGCAATAACCTGCGCACGGATGCGCTGGTGGCACAGCTGCCGGAGAAAAACGTCATGTTCGCGTTTTCCCTGTCCGCCGGGCATCGGGAAAGCAGCCGCGTCGTGTCGATTGACCTGAAGAAAATCACGATTGGTCAGCTGCGCACATCGCCATCCAACAAGGCGCTGATTGACGAGATTTTCGCCGGAACGAGGTACAAGGTCGTCTATCAGCCGAACATGGGCGATTATCTGCTCTGTCATGCCGCGTTCGTCACCCCGGCGGCGTTTGCGTGCTACAAAACAGACGGCACCTTGAAGAAGCTCAAGGGGAATACGGCGTACCTGCGCAAGATGGTGGACGCAAACATCGAAGCGTACCGCGCCATCCGCGACGCCGGGCACGAGATTCTGCCGGATGCCGACAAGGCGTTCGAGAGCGACAAGTACCGCAAGGCGTGCCTGCGCTTCTTCAAGCTGATGGCGGCGACGAGCCTCGGCAAAGTCTGCGCATCCGACCACGCGATGAGCGCCACGGATGAAATGAGTGCGCTCAATCGGGACTTGAAGCAATTTTTTGATGCAAACGGCGCGGATTACCCCGTCTGGCGCGCGTTGGAGAAGGAATGCGGAAAGTACCTGAAATGATTGGGCAGACGCGCTTTCTTCGAGTTCGGCAGCATCGAGGAGCACATGAAGTACCGTCCGGCGGTCATGCAGGCGTATCCGGCGGCGAATTTCCCGATTTTTGCGGACTTCAACCACATACAATACCAGATTCGCGACCCGAAAGGCTTTGCGGACATGCTGATAAGCATCATGGACGCAGGCAAACTGCCTGAGCTGCCGTTCATCACGGCATAGGAGGAGCACCATGTTCTGGGACAACGTCGCATGGGTCTACGATATTTTCGCGGATGGCATCAACCGCAAAGCGAATCGCAAACTGTGCAAGGTGGTTGCGGGGCTGATTTCGCCGACGGACGACGTGCTGGAATGCGCGTGCGGCACAGGGCTGCTCAGCGGTGTGATTGCAAAGCGCTGCAAATCCCTGACGGCGACGGACTTCTCCGCGAAGATGCTTGCGCGCACCCGGAAGAAGTACGGGCATTATCCGCATGTGCGGTTTGAACAGGCGGATATCCTGCATCTTCCCTACTCCGATGCGCGCTTTGATGCCGTCGTCGCCGCAAACGTGATTCACCTGCTGGATAATCCGCATCAGGCGCTGCGGGAGCTTGCCCGCGTGTGCAAGCCGGGTGGAAAACTTATCATCCCCACCTACATGAATCGAACGGGCAAGGGCAAAACAAACCGCGTTTCCGGCGTCATCGGCAAGGCGGGTGCGGACTTCAAGCGCGAATTTACGCTGGAAACGTACCGGCAGTTTTTCGCCGACGCGGGCTATTCCGACATGCGTTTCGAACTGTGCGAGGGGCGGATTCCCTGCGCGGTGGCACTGATTCGCATGGGCGCATCTGCGGACGCAAGGAGAAAATCACCATAACGATTGTGATTCAACTGGCGCTGCACTGCTTTCTGCTGTGGCTGATTGCAATTGGTATGCTCTGGGTTGGTCACAGCAAGTTCTGGATGATTCCGAAGATGGAGAAAGGGAGGGCAGCACAATGCACCTGACCACACTGGATGAAGCATCCATTCAAGCCATCGGCCACGCCTTTGGCTACTACGATTACGGTAAGGAAACCGGAATGGGGGCGGCATGTTCTTCTCCTGACAAAACAGCACTGTATATCTGCGGCTTTGTCCGCGCGATGCTCGCCGCCGGACTGCTCTACACCACCAGTGAACGCGGCGAAGCGTTCATTGCCTATCGCCTGCCGGGCGAAAAGGTGAAGCTGACAGCGCTTCTCCCGCTGATAAAAGGCGTGTTTCAGGCGATGACCTTCCGGGAACTGTGCCGGTTTGCGCGGCTGATGAAGCGCGCCGGGGCAAGCCTGAATGACCGCTACGACAAGGAGAAAAAGCCGCACATCTACGTCGGGCTGGTGTGCGTGACGGAGAAGTATCAGGGGCAGGGGTACATGCGGAAGGTGCTGGAGATGGCGTTCGCGGACGGCAACCGCCTGCAAGTGCCGGTGATTCTGGAGACAGACGCAAAGTCGAAATGCGACAAGTATGTGCATTTAGGGATGGAACTGGCTGGCACACGCGATGCGGGCGAACTCGGCACACTCTACGACCTCATCAAGTATCCGGATAAATAAAATTCGCCGCAGACACGGGCTGAAAGCAGCGCGTCTGCGGCGTTTTGTATGATGGCGGATTTTCGGTGCTGAACCTCCATCATGTGGCAGCGCCGTCCGCCTTGTCCTTTAGCGTGTATTTCTCTTTGAACCCGGATTTCCCCGGATAGCGCTCATATTCGATGCCCATCGAGGTCAGCATCTTCGCCACTTCCCGCTCGTGGTCGCTGATATCGCAGAATTTCTCGTGCGCCGTTGTGGCAATCCAGCATTCGCCCTGATAGAAGAACGAAATATCCTCCGGGCGGTTCGGGTAGTTCCACGCAAATATATCATCGACGGACAGCACAATTTCCTTCACTTCGGGGGATAAGCGGTACGTTTCCGCGCAAATCAGCGCCTTTGTCCTTGAAATCGTGTTCGGCCACTCAAATTCAGGTTTGCCCTTTTTGAGGCTTTTGCTGTTGTCTCTGGAGGCGACGCGGAAGGGACGTAGCATCCGCCGAATGTCTCGAATCCGCCGCTTGAGCGGATAGCCATAGCCGCAGTATATCAGCATCATGGCGTCGCTGTGTTCCATTGCGAACGAAACAAACGTCTTGTAGTTCTCGCCCTTCAAGTCGCCGTAGACGGAAATCATGGTGCACCTCTTGTTCTTTTCACCCGTCCTTCGGCATAGACGCCCAGAACCGCTCGAACGTGTACTTTTCCGCTTCCTCCGCCGTCAGCCGATGCACATACGCTGCGCGCTGACCTTGGCTGCCCGCGCCGGTGGATGCGAACTCCGCGTAGTAGCCCGTCGCGGGGAAGCAGGGCTTGTTCCAGTCGTGCCACCCCTCCGGACGGATGTGCGCGCCCAGTTCGCAGTGCAGCAGGACAGTTTTCGCGAACTCGCGCCACGGTCTGCCGAGGTAAATTGCGCCGTCCGGGATGCCCTCGCCCTGAAAGCGGCATTTCATGAACACATAGCCGAATTCCTGCCCTTCCGGGGTGGATGCTGCCGTGCAGAAGCCGAGTGCGGGTTCTTTTTTATCGCCGTGGTCGCGCAGGCCGTCGATGCTCACGATGTTGCAGTCCTCGAACCACGCCGCCGCGCCGCCGAAGATGAAGTCGATATCGCCCTCGATGCGGCAATGACGGTAGACCTGCCTTTGCGGGATGCGCGGCAGGAACTGCGTCGGGCCGATGAAGCCGTCCTTCTGGATTTCGCGGGGCGGCAAGGGCGCGGTGAACAGCGTATCCTGGCAGGATTTAAGCGTGCAGTCCTCGCAATGGAAGCCGTCGCCGTCCACATAGAGGGCAAGCGCCTGACCGACCTGCTCGCGCGGATATGCGCTGTTCTCCACTGTCACGTTGCGGAGTGCGCAGTCACGGGCATTGATGAGCAGCGTTGCCGTGCGGAACGTGCCGCGTTTTTTGCCGTCGGGGAGGATTTCCGCTGCGCCGTCGTGCCAAGTGATGCGGGTCGTTTCGGCGCTTTCGCCCTCAATGCGGGTGTGCGGGCGGCGAAGCGCGATTTTTTCCTCGTACACACCGGGCGCAAGATGAATCGTCACGGGCTGATCGTCCGCCGGAAGCGCATCAATCACCGTTTGCAGGGATTGCCCTGGTGCCACCTGAATCAGCATCATTTATTCCTCCTGCTTTGCCGCGTGGATGGACGCGCCATGCCCCGCCATCGCCTGATGCTCGCGTGCCAGTTCCTGATACAGCTGGGCGGGCGTCCATGCGAGGTTCGTTTCGGTCATAACACCCTTGAGCCGCACAGGGGGGACGCGCATCTGCTTCATCGTCGTCAGGAAGCGTTCCACCAGCGGCAGTTCCGAGAACGCGAAGTAGAGCATTTCGCCACCGATGGCATCCTCCGGCGCGGCTGCATCCGCTTGACGCTCCGCCTTACCGCACAGTGCCCCCAGCGTCTGCCCGCAATCCGCCAGCGGCACGTCCATCACGCGCATCCCCATTTTCATCGCGCAGAACCGGATTTTCCCCAGTTTCTGCGGTGCCACATGAAACGCCAAAATCAACTTACTTTCCATATCAAAAGACCTCCCCAGAGGCGCTGCCTCTGGACTCCGCAAGGGAGTTCCTCCCTTGACCCTTTCGCGCGATTGAGTTGGCGGCACTGCCATACAACGCCCGCGTGTTGATTGGGGGAGACCCAAGGGGACGCTGCCTCTTGACCCCTTTCGCGCGATTGAGTCGGTGACACGCTCATACAACGCCCGCGTGTTGATTGGGAAACGTTAGACTTTCTTCGCGAAGATCATCCGTCCGGCATTGGTTTGCAGGACACTGCTCACCTGCACATGCAGCACCTGTCCCACCGCATCGCGCCCGCCTTCAACAACGACCATCGTCCCATCCGGCGTATACCCTACGCCCTGCATGGCTTCACGCCCCGCCTTAACAATGCGCACATCCAGCAAGTCGCCCATTTGCACCGTAGGGCGAAGCGCGCAGGCAAGGTCATTCAGGTTCAGCGCCGCCACGCCCGCCTTTTCCGCCGTCCTGCTCATTGCCGCGTCGCATGTCACAATCACCATATGGTGCTTCTTCGCGTCCGCCAGCAGCACCTGCGCGAGTTCGCCGCCCGCCGCGCTGTCTACGCGCTTGACGCGCCCCAATGCTTCGAGCTGCGAAAGCGTTTCTCGTCCCTTTTCGCCGCGGATTCGGCACGTCTCCTCCTCCGATGCGCTCAGGCGCTGCAATTCCTTCTCCACCGAGCGCGAAATCAGCAGCGTCCCCTCCAGAAATCCCGCGCGGCAGACGGCAGCAATGCGCCCGTCAATCAGCACGGTTTCGTCCAGCAGTTTTGGTTTTGCTGTCTTGATTTTCCCGTGTGACAAAGCAACCTGCTTGTTCCCTTTTGGGCTGAAGCGCTGGAACATCCGCTTGAAATCCGCCGCGCGGCGAATCCCCAGCGTCACACCCAAAACGCCGAACACCACGAACAGAATCGCGCACATCGCCACAGTGAACATGCTCGCGCCCATGAGCATCACCAGCTGTGACAGCAGCGCGGCGATAATGAAACCGCCGACAAGCCCGCTGATGCTGCCTGCCTGCTGCTCGAACGTCATTTTGTCCATGCAGCGCTCGACCAGCGCGATGAGGCGGGTAATGCTGTCAATCGTGCGTGGCGCAATCAGGTATCCGCCCAGCCCCAGCAGCAGCGCGAACGCCGCATACAGCGCCAGCAGCGCGCCGATGCTCATTGCGGGGTTGCCCGCCATCGCGTTCAGCTGCACGATGACGAACGCCAGCACCGACCCCAGCCCGATGCCCAGCGCCGTCACCAGCGCCCGCAGCAGTTTCTTCACAAGATCCGATTTCATAGCTGTTGCAAAACTCCTTACAATAGAACAACACCATTAGTGTGTGTTTCTAAAATGAGACCAGTGCAGTTTCGAGCAGATTTTCTTGCAATTCAAGGATGAAAACCGAAGGTTTACTGGCGGTAAATCGAGGTTTGAAGACGCGGAAGTGCAAGAAAAGATGCCGAAAATGCTGCTGGGCGAATTTAGAAACACACGCTAAAATAGAACGCTGATTGCCTGCATTACCGTATCGACGCCTACCAGCTTCATGCCTTCCGGCGCTTTCAGCCGCCGCATATTTTCCTTCGGCAGCAGGATGGTCGTGAAACCCAGCCGCTGGCATTCGGAAATACGCCGATCGCACTGCGGAATCGCGCGGACTTCGCCCGCCAAGCCGACTTCGCCCATCACAGCGACTTCCGCGCCAATCGCGGCATCCTTCAGCGACGACACGACCGCCATACACAGCGCCAAATCCGCCGCCGGCTCGGACAGTTCCAACCCGCCCGCGACGTTGATATACACATCCTGATTATATGTTTTCTGATTCGCGCGCTTCTCCAGCACTGCCAGCAGCAGCGCCACGCGCCCGGTATCCGCACCGCCGACCGTCCGCCGCGGCGTGCCGAAATAGGAGGTGCTCGCCAGCGCCTGCACGTCGCACAGCAGCGGGCGTGAGCCTTCCAGTCCGCAGAACACGACCGAGCCGCTTGCGCCCTTCGCGCGATGGCTCAGCAGCTGCTCCGATGGGTTCGGCACAATCTGCATTCCGGCTTCCGTCATCTGGAAAACGCCCAGCTCATTGACCGACCCGAAGCGGTTTTTGACTGCGCGCAGCAGCCGATATTCCTGCTGACGGTCGCCCTCGAAGTACAGCACGACGTCCACCATGTGTTCCAGCATTCGCGGGCCGGCAATCGCGCCGTCCTTCGTCACATGCCCGACAAGGAAAATCGCCGTGCCGCTCTCCTTGCACAGGCGCATGATTTGGCTCGTGCATTCGCGAATCTGGCTGACTGAACCCGGCGCGGACGCCATATCAGGGCGATACATTGTCTGAATGGAGTCGATGACGGCGACGTCCGGCGATAAGCCGCGCAGTTTTTCTTCCACATTGTCCAGCGCGTTTTCCGCCAGCACATAAAGCGTCTCCGACGTGATGCCGAGGCGGTTCGCGCGGAGTTTCAGCTGCTTGGCGGATTCCTCACCGCTGACATACAGCACACGCTTGCCTGTTTTGCACAAATTCGCGCACACTTGCAGCAGCAGCGTGGATTTGCCAATGCCGGGGTCGCCGCCGATGAGCATCAGCGCCCCTTCGACAATGCCACCGCCTAACACGCGATCAAGCTCGCTGATGCCCGTGGACGAGCGAACCGCCACATCTTCCGGGATTTCGCGGAGGAGCATGGCTGAAGCGCCTGTGCCCGGCCGCTGTTTCGGGGCTTTCGCGGGCGCACCCGTCACAATAGGCGCGGACTCCACCATCGTGTTCCACGCGCCGCACCCCGGACAGCGCCCCACCCAGCGGGATGTTTCATACCCGCACGCGGTGCAGGCAAACAGGGTCTTTTCCTTCGCCATAAGCGACCTCCGAAAATCATATGTGTCTCCATTATAGCACATCTTTTCGCGGCATGGAAGCACTTTTCGCGGGGATTACCAATCCGCAAGCCACTCCGGAAGCGGTGTCGCCGTAGGTTCTTCAGCGCGCGTCATCAGCATGTTCAGCGTCCCGCCGGACAGGGAGATACTCAGCGTCAAGTCGCCGCGCGCAAGCAAAACGCCGCTGGCGATATCCTCCGCCGTCCCCATCAGACGCGTGAAGCCCTTGTCCAGCAGGGCAGTCAGGTACGATTCCGCCGCCTCCGCTGATACGCCCTCCCATACAATCTGGTAATGCCCCGACGCAGAATAGTCGCGGATGTACAAAAGGCGGCCGTCGATTTCCTCCGGCAGCTCCGCCGTGAACGCGTTGTCGGGCAGCGTGTCCACCATTTCCGGCTCGGCGGAGGACAGCCACGCATCCTGCCGGTGCAGCACCACCGGGCGCGGCGTTTTCCAAATCCGCCATACCGCTATGCCCACCATTATCAGCAAAACTGCCAGCAGCGCCAATTTGCGGCGCCGATGCATTCCTTTGCGTTTCATGCTTTGCCTCCTTATGATATTACAAAAAAAGCCGACTCCATGCGGAATCGGCAAGCGCTCCCCAGGTAGGGCTCGAACCTACAACAACTCGGTTAACAGCCGAGTGCTCTGCCATTGAGCTACTGAGGATTATGGAATCCGGCAGTGACTTATCCTCCCGGGCCGTGTCCAGCCAAGTACTTTCAGCACTGGAGAGCTTAACTTCTGTGTTCGGGATGGGAACAGGTGGAACCTCTCCGTCATAACCACCGGAAAAAGGTTGGTTTTCACCAACGACTGCATTCTATCACGATTCTATTGTGCTGTCAAGAGGGGATGAATGTATTTTTGCTGCTGACGGCTATCGACCGGATTTGGGGAAACTGCTATCGTCGCACTCGACGTTATTCCCTCGTTTCCGGGATGACTGCTGAGAAGTCTGTTCCTCTGAGCAAACAAAAAAATCCTGCAAGCCCGTTACATGATTCAAATGCTGCCACGGGCGGCGTTCGCCGCGGCACCATTCCCAGTGCAGCAAAAACCGCTCATGCTGGAATCATCCTTCCACACATGAGCGGCTTTCTTGCGGTTGTAGATTTTCTTGCTCTCGACTTTCTTCGTCACCGGGGAAAACGCCCATGTCGTGCGCTTCTGGGCGTCCAGTTCTTTGCGGGCTTTCTTGCTGAGCTTGGGGCGGGGGATGAACTTGGTCATGCTTGATACCTTCCTTTTCTGCAGCGATATGAAAAAATCCCCGACCTTTGCAGATCGAGGATTGCGTGGTCTGTACTGGACTCGAACCAGTGACCCCATCGATGTGAACGATGTGCTCTACCAACTGAGCCAACAGACCACATGCACCAGACGATTCATCCGGCGACAGGAAATAGTATACCATAACTTTGCCCCGCTGTCAAGGGGTGTTGGGCAAGTTTTTGATTTTTTCCGCGGCGCAATGTCTGTTCTCGCCACGGGAAAGCGCGCGGCAGGAAGCCCGGGCGGCGCGTGCTGCTGGTAGAGGACAATCAGCTCAATGCTGAGATTGCCGCAAAGGTGCTGAAAATGAGCGGGCTGACGGTCGATTGCGCATGGGACGGCATTGAGGCGGTTGACTGCCTATCCTCCTGCCCCGACGGATATTACGACATGGCGTTCATGGACATTCAGATGCCGCGGATGAATGGCTACGACGCGACCCGCGCCATCCGCAGCAGCGCGCGCGATTACTGCAAGCGTGTGCCGATTGTCGCCATGACCGCCAACGCCTTTGCCGAGGATGTGCAGGCCGCCAAGGCGGTCGGCATGAATGAGCACATCGCCAAGCCGCTGGCGCTGACGGCGGTGTGAGCGATACGGAAGGATACAGCGGCGCTGGCAGAAGGGGGAAGGGATGCCCTTTCCCGAATCCAGTCTGCATTCCATACGTCTGTTTCTCACACGCATGGATGTATTTGTTTCAGGGGGCTCGCGTCTGCAGACGCGACAAGGGGGCTTTCCAATCGTCACCTTGACCCCTTCGGCATCGTCATCCCTTCCACACATTTCAAAAGCATAATTGTAAATTCACCCAATCATCACGCAAAAGAATGCGCGAACGATTGACATTTTCCGCCCAAATCGGTACAATGAAGCTGGGGAGTTTTGCCCCGGCTTTTTTGATGGACAAACGCAATTTGCAACCGAAATACATGCCGGAAATAGTCTTATACTAATTCGATTCTAAAACACGGCATCGAGCATAGCAGATTTTTCGTTCCGGCAAAGCTGAGTGAAGCGAGGCGTACTGGAGGTACGCGCGAGCGGAACGAAGCAATGCCGGGGCGGAAAAGATGCTGTGCGAATGACATGGTTTAGATGAGAATTAGTATTACTTTCAGGAGGAACGGGCTCATGACCAAATCTACCACACGCCGATTCCTGTGCTGCCTGCTGGCGCTCTGCTGTCTGCTGGGCAGCCTGACCGCCTTCTCGCTGGCGGCGGGGACAAGCTATCCTTACAGCGCGTCCGTGAATGCGGATACCAACCTGCGCCGCAGCCCCTCGTCGGCGGAGAGCAACATCATCGCCCGTATCCCGAAGGGAACGATTCTGACCGTCAAGGGCGCAAGCGGCAATTTCCTCTGCGTCACCTATGACGGGCAGGTCGGCTATATCTTCAAGCAATACGCCGAGCAGGTGACGACAAACACGTCCGAATCCGGCAGCGTCGCGTATGGCTTCCCGTACTACACGACGACGAAATCCTCCGTCAATCTGCGCACGACCCGCTCCACCACCAGCGCGCGCGTGACCACCATCCCCAAGGGCGCGACCGTCATCATCCACGGCGTCAGCGGCGACTGGGCGCAGGTGACGTATCAGGAAAAAACGGGCTACTGCATGACGGCGTATTTGAAGCTGCTGACGGTGGTGGAACCGACCGCCGCCCCGACGGCTGTGCCGACCAGCGCACCTATTTTAGAAGACAGCACCTACAAAGTGCTGCAAAACGGCTCGACGGGCAATCAGGTGCTGGCGCTCCAGCAGGCGCTGGCGGAACTGGGCTACCTGACCAGCACGCCCGACGGCACTTACAATACCACCACCACGCAGGCGGTTATCGCCTTGCAGAAGATGAACAGCCTGCCCATGAACGGCATTGCGGACGCGAATCTGCAAGCGCTGATTTTCCACGGTCAGCCCAAGAATTCCTCCGGCACGAAGGTTTCCATCAAGACGCTTCCCGCCCTCTCCGGCATCACCATCCGTCTGCATGACCAGGGCGTGCTCGTCTCTACCGTGCAGGCGCGGCTGACCCAGTTGGGCTACTATGACGGCGAAATCAGCGGCGTGTACGATGTAGCGACGCAAGCTGCGGTCAAGGCATTCCAGAAAGCGAACGGCTTAAAGGCCGACGGCGCGTGCGGCACGGCGACGCAGGAGAAGCTGATGAGCGCTGCCGCCGCCCCCGGTACGCTGCCGACCATGGAAGTGACCGTGACCGCAACCCCCGCGCCGACCGACCTGCCCCCGCTGACTACGCCTGCCGCAACCGTCCGCAAGGGTTCGACCGGCAATGACGCGCGCCTTGTGCAGCAGCGACTGATTGATTTGGGCTACCTTTCCGGCGTCGCGGACAGCATTTTCGGCACGGCAAGCGTGAACGCGCTGAAGGAGTTCCAAGCCAAGAACGGTCTGAGCGCCGATGGCATTGCAGGCGCAAGCACTTATCAGGTGCTGTTCAGCTATCTGGCGATTTCGGCGGATTACATCGTTACCCCCGCGCCAACCGCCACCCCGCTGGCGACAGCGACTCCGACCCCCGCGCCCATCACGAAGGACAACGTCGTTACCATCCGCCAAGGCACGAGTGGCGACGCGGTGCTGCGTTTGCAGGAGCGGCTGACGGCGCTGGGCTACTACAATTCCCGCCGCGACGGGGTCTGCATGGCGGACGACGCAGCGGCTATCCGCGCTTTCCAGCGCATGAACGGACTGTCGGTGGACGGCGTAGCGGGCTATGACACGCAGGTGCTGCTCTACTCCGCAACCGCAATCGGCAGCGACGGCATCATGGCGGGCGCATCGGTGGATGCTGTCTCTTATACACATCTCCGAGCCCACGAGACAGGCAGAA
>ERZ1027036.564-NODE-564-length-19966-cov-10.366682_pt1 | contig 19966 bp, 18 predicted proteins | sample MGYA00519441_ERZ1027036 | MGnify/ENA primary metagenome ERZ1027036 (study PRJEB26926, sample SAMN06164792) | human gut metagenome | biome: ENVO:00009003; feature: ENVO:2100002; material: ENVO:00002003 | host: Homo sapiens | place: USA | collected 2012 ... | reverse complement strand
AGACGCCGCCCTCTCACGGCGGAAACACGGGTTCGATTCCCGTACGGACTGCTAAGTATTTAAAGCCGGTACATTCATGGAAGCATGATGTACCGGCTTTTTCGTTGTATATATTTATATGAGGCAGAGCTATTTATGAGCAGCTACAGCTGCTGTATGCTTTTTGAAGCCGTCAGGCGCTTTTGTGATGCGAAGGGCAACGACAATTATTGCGGCAGCAAACAGAAGCTGTATTCCCATGCATATTGAAATAAAGCCAAGCTCCCTGACCGGATGAAAGTCAATATTTTTTACAGCCTGGTTGTACCAGTAGGCAGGCAGGAAGTGAGCGGCTTTTATGATGCCATCACTTAGAAATTCCTCCGGCACAAATATACCGCACAGGAATGCCATGCCGAGTGACACTGTGTTTGCAAACATGTTCAGTATCTCACTGTTTGAGGTGATTTTACTTATGAAAAAGGCAAATGCCAGTGAAACGAGCATGTAGCAGAGCATGTTGAGTGTGAACAGGAAACCTGAAAACGAGAATGTGCTGCCTTTAAACATGATTGTAGCTGAGGCAAAAATTACAGCGCATACCACAAGTCCGGTTAAAATCACACCCAAAAGCAGCTCGCGGTTGTAGTTTGCAAATTTATAGGATGAGCAGGATATTCTCTCCTTGATTTCTTTTTTGGAGAAAACCTGAAGAACAGGAGCTATACCTGCAATCATCATGACAAGGAGCACCCATCCCAGATAACTGAAGCAGTAGTATATCCCTGAGTGCGAGGTGACATTTTTGCCACTGAGCAGTGAGACAGAAGCCTTCTGGCTTAGCGAGGTATTTACTGCGGCTAGAGCATCAGCTTCAGAGTAGCCGGAAGCAATGTAAGTATTGTACGTTTTCGTAAAGCTGTTTATGGCAGACTCAAAGGTGGTCGCTGCCTGCGTACCCGGTATGGTCACAACATCAAGCTTGAAGCCTTCTTTTATGATGAGAACACAGTTTACGTTTCTGGCAAACAACTCATCCTGCATAGTTTCCTTTTTGTCATTTTTAATATTTTTTTGTGTGCATGTCTTTTTAAGATAGGCTGTCAGAGCTTTGCTTTCTGATGATTTGTCATAGTCAAACACCGCAAATTTGGGCTTGGTGGCTTCATAATCATCTTCAGCTTTGTTTGTGCGTGTCGCAGTGAGAACGACCATGACACCTATGAATATGGACAGGTACATAATCATCTGGCCCATATGTCTGTTGAGTATTTTGAAATATGATTTAAATACTTGCATATTTTTCCCTCCGAAGCAGTACAAAGGCAATGATTAAAAGAATCACTGATTCTACTGCCATGATTGATATGTTTCTGAAAAATCTGTCGTAGCTGTCATATACGTTGAGCGAGTAAAAGCAGTCGGATATGAGACAGGCTGGGTTGAGGCGGTTGGCAATCGGAAGCTTGTGCTCGACCATATCCTTTATACCGTTGGCACATAAATCCGCAAGCACGGAAAGTACCATGCCGATTCCGACAGAGATACCGATTTTGCTGCCCTCTGTGAGCTTAGGAATGGCACCGATTATCACTCCGATTGAAAGTCCGATCATGCAGCCGAAAAACAGTGTCAGGATGATTGCCGGATATTTATTTCCAAAATCCACGCCAAGAAGCGTTATGTAGGCAAGTGCTATGAGCTCAACAGCAAAATGGATGCTTAAGAGTGAGATATACTCTGAAAAGATAAGGGTGTTTTTGCATGCCGGCACGAGGCTTTTTCGCATGCCGAGAGGGCTTGTATCAGCTAACAGCCTGCAGGTGGAGCTTACGGCTGAAAATGAGGCGAACAGGCAGCTCATCGCAAATACAGCGTAAAAGTAATTGGTGTATTCATCCTGATTTCCCGATGAAAGTGAAATCTCTTTATACTCTGATGCGGTGTCAGAAAGCCCGGCAATTGCAGTCTCAAGCGCAGCCGGATTAGTCTTTGCTATGTTTGTAAATACGTCCTGCTGTTTGTACTGTGTCAGGATGGATTCAAGGATTGTGGCATTGTATGAGTTTTCATACACGACTAAAGAAGCATCCTCTGTGTAAATAATGCCTGTCACTTTTTTGTTATTTAGAGCTTTTTTGGCTGCTGAGCTATCCATTAGCTTCATGTTTATGAGGTCTGAAAATGAATTTGAACTGTCGTCCTTGTCGTTGGATTTACTGGCTGAATCAGTATGGTTTACATCGAGAGACTCAAGCACGCTCATCAGAGTGTCATCATTTTCAGATTCAACCACTGCTACATTTATTGTCTTAAACATTTCATCCTTTTCAAACAGATTTCCGAATGCCATATACATAAAGGTGGCGAGCAACAGTGGAAATGCAAGTGTCCAGAACAGCGTGACTTTCAGGCGGAACATGCTTAGCATGGTGTATTTTGAGTTGTGAAAAAATAATTTTAGTCCATTCATTAATCCCTTAGCTCCTTTCCGGTAATCTCTAAGAATACGTCGTTAAGAGTCGGAAGCTGCGTGTACACCTGACCGAAGGACAGATTATTCTGCTCTAGATAATCAAGCACATGGATTATATTTTGGCGTCCGCCACTGAAATAAATCCGAAGCTGTCCGTTTTCAAAGCTGACCTGATATGCATTGTGCAGCTGCTTTAATGAGTCAAGCTGTGCTTCTGACAGGTCTGCAATTTCTACGTTTATTGTCTCTGTATTTTTGATCATGCGCTTTAGCTCATCCTTTGTGCCGAGCGCGAGAGCCTTGCCCTTGTCCATGATGAGTATTCGGTCACAGAGCTGCTCAACCTCCTCCATGTAGTGTGAGGTGTAGATGATTGTCGCACCATCACGGTTTAGTTTTTTGATGCCCTCCAGAATCTTGTTTCTGCTTTGAGGGTCAACAGCCACGGTCGGTTCATCAAAGAAGATGAGCTTTGGCTTGTGTGCTATGCCACACGCGATGTTGAGACGTCTCAAAAGTCCGCCTGAGAGCTTCTTTGGCAGAAATTTGCTGTAATCCGCTATGTCCACGAAATCCATTGCTTCCTTTACATATTTTTCGCGGAGCTTTTTGTCACTTACGTAAAGACCGCAGAAATAGTCGATATTTTCATATACAGTCAGCTCGTCGTACACGGCCACATTCTGCATGACCACGCCGATTTCGCGTTTGATATCGTAGCTGTTTGAGTACATTTCCTGCCCGAATACTTTTATATCTCCTTTATCGTATGTGAGCAGGGAGAGTATGCAGTTTATAGTTGTGGTCTTTCCGGAGCCGTTTGGTCCGAGCAATCCGAAAATCTCGCCGGTTTTAACGGTCAGATTGAAATGGTCGAGTGCCACAAGCTCCTTGTAGCGTTTTACAAGGTTGGTTACTTCTATCGCATTTTTGGTTGTATCCATTGAATTGCCTCCATAATGTTATATTTTCGTTTGCAAGCCTGATATCCGGCTCAATAACAGATTACTATATGGCGTGCCGGAAAGTAAGTGTCAAATGTCACATTCGTATTTATGTTTGGATGAGGCATTGTTGTGTAAAAAATGACATTTGTCATAGTGACGTTTGATAGAATTTGTTGTAAGCTTATTTTACGGAAATGGAGGCTTTTGATGTATAAGATATGTAGTCAGTTTTTAATAGTTCTATCATGCGTGATGCTTATGGTGGTATCCCTTCAGGTCGATTACGTCATGATAGCGTGCATACTTACAGGAATAATCGTGTGTACATTTATAGACATGCAGGATGTGCCGCAGATGAGTCCTGCTAACAAGAGCAAAACGGCAGACCGGGCTTTGGATTTGATTCTGGCGGTTTATATTCTGTCCGGAATATTTTTTGCACCATCATTTTTTATGCTGCCGTATGCAGCGATGGTATTCAGAAAAGAAAAATACACAGGGTCGAGGATAGCCGCAGCCGTAGTGGGGATAGCTGTTTTTGTGGACTGTATTTTAAGGATAAAACATATAGCACCCGGGATTTTTAATATCCTGGAGGTTCTACTTCTCATGGCTTTTGCGGTAATGCTTTCGTATTTCACAGAGCAGCTTTTGGGGTATCAGATGAAGCTGCACAGCATGAGAGATGCGTCCATGGAGCATGACATGCTTATGGAGCAGATGAATCACCAGCTTATCGAGAAGCAGAATGCGCAGATATACAATGCCACTCTAAAGGAGAGAAACCGTATCGCAAGGGAGATACACGACAACGTGGGTCACATGATTACGCGCTCTATTTTGCAGGTGGGAGCAATCGGTGTGATAAATACCGATGATAAGCTTAAAGAGCCTATCTCAGACCTAAAGAGTACACTTGATACGGCGATGGACAGCATGAGAAAAAGCGTTCATGATTTGTACGATGAATCGGTCGATTTGCGTCAGGCGCTTGCGAAGCTTAAGCCTACAGATAGTGCATTTGCATTTTCCCTCGAATACGACTGTGAGGATGATGTGTCCAGAGATGTCAAGTATGCTTTTATTGCGATTGCAAAGGAAGCGGTAAACAACGCAGTTAAGCATAGTAACGGCGATGAAATCAGGATAATAGTCAGAGAACATCCCGCCTTTTACCAGCTTGAGATAATGGACAACGGCACATCGGCTGACGAAAGAAGCCTTTCGGGAGAAACAGGAGATGGAATAGGCATAAAAAATATAAAGGAGCGTGTTGCAGCGATAGGAGGAACCATGCGGATAAAGGCAGACGATGGTTTCATGATATTTGTGACGCTCATGAAGAAGTGAGGATATACATAAAAATCAAGGCATGAATAAGAAAGGAACAGGACATGAAGATAGTAATAATAGATGATGATAATCTCGTATCACTTTCGCTGAATACAATACTGAGCGCACAGGATGACATAGAGGTGTCTGCGGTAGGAGACAGCGGGCAGCAGGCGGTAAAGCTGTACGAGGAGCATATGCCCGATGTGATGCTCATGGATATAAGGATGCAGGGCATGACAGGTCTTGAAGCAGCAGAAAAAATACTCGGAAAATATCCGGATGCTAAAATACTTCTTCTGACCACATTTTCGGATGATGAATACATTGTAAAAGCAATCTCGCTGGGTGCGAAGGGCTATATACTAAAACAGGCCTTTGAGAGTATTGCCCCGGCACTTAGAGCTGTAAACAACGGACAGACAGTGTTTGGAACACAGATAATGGACAGGATACCACATCTGTTCGGAGCTAACTGTAAAGCTTTATCAGACACCGGTCAGGCCCGGTTCATTGACGCAATGAAGAGCTATGATATAAGCGGCAAGGAGCTTTCAATCATAGAGCTGGTTGCAGAAGGACTAAACAACAAGGAAATAGCGGATGAGCTGTATCTGAGTGAGGGAACCGTACGAAACTATATCAGTGTCATACTTGAAAAGCTGCAGCTTAGGGACAGGACACAGCTTGCCTGCTTTTATTATAAAAGTATGGTATAATATGAAACTTTTTCTATGGTTGGGGACACATATATAGTGAAGGGAGGGATGCAGATTGATTAATCAGGCACAGGATGACTTTTTTAATGAGCTATATGCCTCAACCAATCAGAAGGTTTTAGCGTACATCATTGTAAAATGTGGAAAAACTGAAGATGTGGCAGATATATTTCAGGAGACCTATACAGAGGTTGTTAAAATAATACAAAAACATGGAATATCATATTTTAAGCAGCCGGATGCACTTGTAATGCAAATAGCAAAGAGAAAAATTTTTCGTCATTATAAATTAAAAGAAAAGCTTCGTGGCATTGAGGAAATGAACGATTATAATATTTTGTCGGCAGATGAAAATGATATAGCTGTACAACAGACTTCGTTTGACGATATAGCAATATCAAAAGAAACAGTACAAAGTGTGTTTACATATCTTTCTGCGAAGGATGAACTTACTAAAAAAATATTTTATCTATATTACTATATGGATAAAAATATTTCAGAAATAGCACTCCTTTTTTCTGTAAAGGAATCAACCATAAAAAACAGATTATATCGAACCTTAAGGGAACTTAGGAAAAATCTGGATAAGGAGGATTGATGCAGAATGAAGAAAAATGATATTTTAAGACATGCTGCGCAACATAAAATGCCTGATATTGAGCAGGTAAGAAAAGAATGTATCGAGGAATTACATACCACTCACAGCTCAAAACGATATCCTGCATATTTTGCTGCGATAGCGGTTGTGACTGTAGTTGTCTTGTGTATGTGTATCACGCCGGTGAGGTCATTTGCAGCCGATATGATTGAACATATTCAGGCATTAATTGATGTTAATAATGATTCGGCACGTGATCTGGTGTATAGAAAATATAGCGGTCCGACTGTTTATTTGGAAAAAGATGAAACGGTAAGCATATACTCATATACCGGTTATGAGGATGTATATATTTTGCCGGCGGAGGCAAAAGAAGCTGAAAAACTGGGAGCTATAAGCAGAGACGTTAAGGTGAGTTATAAAGTGCCGTATAGTGGGGAGTATTATATTCTTGATGGAGAAAGTAAGGAGAATATTACAGACCAGGTTATTGTAGAGCATGAGGGAGGCGCAGAAGATAATTTGAAAATTGAAAATTGAATTTTGCCTAATAAATAGAAAAAGTTATAGATTAGCCTAGATTATTCACAACAAAGTCGTGAATAATCTAGACTGAATTTTAAAGCAGTGACTTGTTTATGAAGTTACTGCTTTATTTAGTGACGTAGTGCAGCGAACGGAGTAGTGCATGTGTGACCTGTGCGCCTTATGGACGTGTGATTAACGTTCTGCCATACTGTTGAAAATTTCTCAATAAGGAAATCTGCCCTTGCAATATACCCTACCGGGGTATATAATGCCCTTGAAGACAGATACCCATAAGGGATATGGTTAGATATATGCAACAATCGCAACTGTGAAGGTACTGAACAGTTACGAATGAAGAAAGAAGGGAGGCACCCATGGCAGAAAAAGAAACCAAATGCTGTTGCTGCAACCGCAAAAAAGAGCGGTCAGAGAAGGAATATAAGGACCTTATCAACAGGCTTAGCCGTATAGAGGGGCAGATCCGTGGAATCAAGCGTATGCTGGATGAGGATTGCTACTGCCCTGACATCATCACACAGGTGGCGGCCGCAAATGCTGCGCTCAACAGCTTCAATAAAGTCCTTTTGGCCAATCATATAAAGACGTGTGTGGCAGATGACATAAGAGCCGGCAAGGATGAGACAATAGATGAGCTTTTGAACACACTGCAGAAGCTTATGAAGTAGTATTATAAGAAGGCAGGTATAAAAATGAGTACAATAATCACAATATTAATAATAGCAATAATTGCCGCTCTGGTGATTGTGGGCTTAAAGGAGACTATAAAGCATTCAAAGGGCGAGGGCGCCTGCTGTGGCGGTGGAGCCATGAAAGAGGACGAGGAAGCCACAGTACAGCTTACAGGCAAGATAGTCACGAGAGCAGATGTGCACATAGACGGAATGCACTGCATGAACTGCAAGAACTCAGTCACACGCTCGCTGCAGAAGATGAGCGGAGTATCGGCAGATGTGGATTTAAAGCATAGCGTGGCACATGTTGAGGCAACCAGAGAGCTAAGCGATGAGGAAATCACATTTGCCATCGAAAGACTGGATTTCAAGGTGACAGGAATTGAGAGATTTTAGAAAAGGCTTCTGAATAGTTAGATTCGAATAGTAGAAAGAAGGAAATACAGACAGTATGAAGCAATATACAGTTACAGGAATGAGCTGTGCGGCATGCTCTGCCAGAGTGGAAAAGGCGGTCTCTAAGGTTGATGGTGTGACGAGCTGCTCTGTCAGCCTTTTGACCAACTCGATGGGAGTCGAGGGAAGCGCGACAGATGCGCAGATTGTAGAGGCGGTAGAGCAGGCGGGCTATGGAGCGAGTCCCAAAGGCACAGCAACAGAATCAGAAAATGACAAAGCAAATAACAGCTTAGAGCAGATAAAGGCAGCACAGGATGCGCTTGTAGACAGGGAGACACCGAAGCTTGTAAACAGGCTTATAGCATCGCTCATATTCTTAGTTGTTCTCATGTATTTTTCCATGGGACATATGATGTGGGGCTGGCCGTTGCCTGAGTTTTTCAATGGAAACCATGTGGCTATGGGGCTTTTGCAGCTTCTGCTTACAGTGGCGGTAATGGTCATAAACCAGAAGTTTTTTATCAGCGGCTTTAAGGGCTTGATTCACGGCGCTCCCAACATGGATACGCTTGTTGCGCTTGGCTCTGCGGCATCGTTTGGATACAGCGTGTATGCACTTTTTGCCATGACAGCTGCGCAGGTGAAGGGCGATATGGATGCGGTCATGTCATATATGCATGAGTTTTATTTTGAATCTGCAGCTATGATTTTGGCACTGATTACTGTAGGAAAAATGCTTGAGGCGCACTCAAAGGGCAAAACAACAGACGCTTTAAAGAGCCTTATGCAGCTTGCCCCAAAGACAGCAACAGTGGTAAAGGACGGCGTGGAGCAGGAAATCTCGGTGGATGCTGTGCGAAAGGATGACATCTTTGTGGTCAGACCCGGGGAAAACATCCCTGTGGACGGTGAAATAATAGATGGAACAACCGCTGTCAACGAATCGGCACTCACAGGAGAGAGCATCCCTGTGGATAAGCAGCCGAAAGATGCAGTAAGCGCTGCCACAGTGAACCAGTCAGGCTTTATAAAATGCCGTGCAACGAGAGTGGGCGAGGACACCACGCTCTCACAGATTATCCAGATGGTGTCGGATGCCGCAGCGACAAAGGCACCTATTGCAAAAATCGCTGACAGGGTATCGGGAGTATTTGTGCCGGCGGTTATCACAATTGCAATCATTACAATAATAGCATGGCTTATAGCCGGTGAGACCGTGGGCTTTGCGCTTGCCAGAGGTATTTCTGTGCTCGTGATAAGCTGCCCGTGTGCACTCGGACTGGCAACTCCGGTTGCGATAATGGTAGGAAACGGCAAGGGAGCAAAGAGCGGTATACTCTTCAAGACAGCGGCAAGCCTTGAGGCAACAGGCCGCACACAGATTGTGGCGCTTGATAAGACAGGCACCATCACAAGCGGTGAGCCGAAGGTGACGGATATCGTGCCGGATGAGACATTTTTTGAGGAAAACGGCAATAATGCCGGAAAGCTTCTTGCAATAGCTGCATCAGTCGAGGCAAAGAGTGAGCATCCGCTTGCAAAAGCCATCATGGAGCGCGCAAAAAAGGATGAAATCGCTATCGCAGAGGTAACAGATTTTAGCGCAGTTGTGGGAAATGGTCTGACGGCAACACTTGCAGGCAAAATGATAAAAGCAGGAAATCTTGCTTTTGTCAGCAAATTTGTAAAAGTGTCAGATGATATGCGCGCGAAAGCTGTCGAATTTTCAAAGGAAGGAAAAACGCCTCTGTTCTTTGCTGCAGATGACAGGCTTTGCGGTATCATAGCCGTTGCAGATACAATAAAGGAGGACAGTCCGGAAGCTGTCAGACAGCTTAAAAATATGGGTATCAGAGTTGTTATGCTCACCGGTGACAATGAGCAGACTGCCAATGCCATTGGAAAGCAGGCGGGAGTGGACGAAGTCATCGCAGGTGTGCTTCCGGATGGTAAGGAGGCTGTCATAAGGAAGCTAAAAAAACAGGGCAGGGTAGCCATGGTTGGTGACGGAATCAATGATGCACCGGCGCTCACACGTGCGGATATGGGAATTGCAATCGGCGCGGGAAGTGATGTGGCAATAGATGCGGCGGATGTTGTTCTGATGAAGAGCCGCCTGATAGATGTACCGGCAGCAGTGAGGTTAAGCCGTGCTACATTGACAAATATACACGAAAATCTGTTCTGGGCATTTTTCTATAATGTAATAGGTATTCCACTTGCGGCCGGTTTGTGGTATCCTTTATTAGGATGGAAGCTCAATCCGATGTTTGGAGCGGCGGCGATGAGCCTGTCGAGCTTCTGCGTTGTTACCAATGCCCTGCGGCTGAATCTGTGCAGGGTGTATGATCCTAAGCATGACAGAAAAGCAACACCAGATAGAAAAAACAAAACAAATAAACCAAATGAAAGTGAGGAAAAATCAATGACAAAGACAATGAATATCGAAGGAATGATGTGCGGCCACTGCGAGGCAAGAGTAAAGAAGGCACTCGAGGCGCTTGATGCAGTTAGTGAGGCAGCAGTAAGCCATGAGAGCGGAACTGCAGTAGTGACATTAAGCTCTGACATCTCAGATGAGAAATTAAAGGAGACTGTAGAGGCTGAGGACTACAAGGTTACATCAATTCAGTAATCAGTCAGACAGTATAACAATATGAAGAAATATATAGCATTGGTATTGGCTGCAGTGCTGGTGCTTGGGATTTTTACAGGATGTGGTAACAAGGGCAACAAAGAGACAGAATCACAGACAGATGAGAAAGCCACTGAGTCGGTGAATTCTGCAGAAAATAATACTGAGGACAGTACGCAAAGCAGTACAGAAAATCAGAATGTGGCTGACACAGAGCAGCTCACCACAGAAAACGGACAGGAGAGCTCAGTTCTTGCCTGTCCGTCAGTAAACGGTAAGCTGCATGTGGAGGGCAGCAAGCTCGTTGATCAAAATAACAACGAGGTGCAGCTTCGCGGAGTCAGCACACACGGTCTTGCGTGGTATCCACAGTATGTGACCAATGATTGCTTTGCCACGCTGAAAAGCTGGGGAGCAAATGTGATAAGGCTTGCCATGTACACCTACGAAAGCGGTGGCTACTGCACAGATGGTGACAGGCAGCAGCTTGAGACACTTGTGCAAAACGGAGTGCAGTACGCGTTCAACAACGACATGTATGTCATCATCGACTGGCATGTGCTAAACGAGGGCAATCCAAACCGCTACAGTGATGTGGCAAAGACTTTTTTTGCCAAGATGGCACAGCAGTATGCCTCATACAACAACGTGATTTACGAGATTTGCAATGAGCCGTGCAACGGTGCGACCTGGGGAGATGTGAAGTTTTATGCCAGCGAGGTCATTCCGTCAATCAGAATCTACGACAAGGATGCAGTCATACTGATAGGCACACCTAACTGGAGCCGGGATGTGGATGAGGCAGTCAAGGACCCTGTCACAGGATATGATAATATCATGTATACACTGCATTTCTATGCCGCAACCCACAAGGAGGACTTGCAAAACAAGCTAAAATCGGCGGCAGACGCCGGACTGCCGATATTTGTATCAGAGTTTGGCATCTGCAGCGACGACGGAAACGGTCAGGTGGACATAGATTCCGCAAACAGCTGGATCAGCCTGCTCGACAGCTACGGCATCAGCTATGTGTGCTGGAATCTGTCCAATAAGGACGAAAAATCAGCGCTTCTAACACCTGCCTGCGATAAGACAAGCGGCTTTACCTATGAGGATCTAAGCGATGAGGGCAAGTGGCTGTACGGTGTGCTCACAAGTCATGTGACACCGGTCTTGAATTAACGAAAAGCCTCAGATGTACGGAAAACGGCGCACCTGCTAATGCCGGGATAGAAGCCTTCATGCGCTCAGCCGGCATGCACATGAGGCAGATGCAGATACTTCTCTCTGGTGGCAAGTCCGCCGCGGATATGGCGCTCGGACTTGTTGATATCGAGAATGCGACGCGCTTTTGCGGCAAGCTCCGGGTCTATGCGAAGCAGCCTGTCAGCATCCGTGATATCCTTGTGCACAGTGGATTTGCTGATGCCAAACTGCTTTGCAGCCTGACGCACTGTGGCATTGTTTTCAACTATGTAGTTGGCGATTTCCACCGCCCTTGTCTCAATATATGATTTCAAAAAATACTCCTGCATATTCTGTTGTTACAGTTTATGCAGGAGTATTTTTAATATTACACACAGGTTGTAATTCTATTTACGTTTTTCGTAAAATAAGAAAACGGTTTCTTAACCGCAAGAAAGCTGTATCTTAAGAGAATTAAGCGTATGCGGATGCGATGAGCTCAATACATTTATCGTATCCAAGCACAGAGCTGTTTAGCACTAGGTCATAATTTTTCCTGTTGCCCCACTCTTTATCGGTGAAGTAGCGGTAATTTACAGAGCGCTTCTTATCGACATCCTTTAGCAGCTTTTTGACCTCGTCATCGCTCTTATGGTAGAGCTTTTTTATTCTTGCAGCCTTCTCAGGAGTGTTTGCCTCTATAAAAACATTCAGCACATCATCCCTGTCAGAAAGAATGTAGTCTGCGCAACGTCCCACAATAACGCATGGCTCTTTTTGCGCAATATCCTTGATGAGCTTCTGCTGGATATTGAAAATCTGGTCGGAAAGAGAAACTCCTGTGATGTCGCGCCCCACAAATGCATATGAAAAAATACTTCCGGCAGGTGCATATTCGCCCTGGTTTGCGACAATCTGCTCAGAGATACCGAGCTCCTTTGCCACATGCTCAATTATTTTTTTATCGTAAAACTCAATGCCGCATTTTTGAGCAATCTGCTCGCCGATAAAGCGACCGCCACTGCCAAACTCTCGGCTTATAGTGATTATTTTAAAACTCATGATGAAACCTCCCAGCCTATAAAAGTGTTTATAACTCATTATAACGTAAATGCACATAAAATCAAAACAGAAATTTAACAAAATCGCTTGCAGATAAGCACTCCGTAATCTATAATGACATAAGAAAACATGTTGCTTTTACGTAATCAATGAGATGGCAGCAGATAACGTATGTTATGTTTTTGTTATTGTTTACACCACAGTGTGGCAAACAGCAATTACGTGACGTTTCAAAGATTGTAAAACAGCAGCATAGCGAATAAACAATTAGGAGGAAAACATGGATCAGGAAAAGGTCATAGTCATAGACTTTGGTGGTCAGTACAATCAGCTTGTTGCGCGCCGTGTCCGCGAGTGCAACGTGTACTGTGAGATTTACTCATACAAAATAGACATTGAGAAAATCAAAGAAATGAATCCAAAGGGCATCATCCTTACAGGAGGTCCAAACAGCTGTTATGAAGAGAATTCACCATCATACCAGAAAGAGCTGTTTGAGCTGGGAATACCGGTGCTTGGCATCTGCTACGGTGCACAGCTTATGATGCATAAATTAGGCGGAAAGGTAATCACACCTGAGGTTGGAGAGTATGGAAAGACAGAAATCACATATTCTGCAAACGGCGTGATGTTCAAGGATCTGCCATCAGAATCAGTATGCTGGATGAGTCATTTCGACAGAATTGCAGAGGCTGCACCGGGCTTTGAGGTAGTTGCGCACACTGCAGACTGTCCAATAGCCGCAACACAGAATGTTGAGAAGAAATTATATGCAGTACAGTTCCATCCGGAGGTACTTCACACCAAGAACGGAACACAGATGATTTACAATTTCGTCCGTGGCGTATGTGGATGTGCAGGCACATGGAAGATGGATTCATTCGTCAAAAACACAATCGACGAAATCAGAGAGCAGGTCGGTGACGGCAAAGTGCTCCTTGCACTTTCGGGTGGAGTAGACTCATCAGTGCTCGCAGCACTCCTTGCCAAGGCAATCGGCAAGCAGCTCACCTGCGTATTCGTAGACCACGGACTTCTCCGCAAGAACGAGGGCGATGAGGTAGAGGGCGTATTCGGCAAAGGCGGTTCGTTCGATATCAACTTTGTCCGCGTCAACGCACAGGAGCGCTACTACAGCAAGCTTGCAGGCGTCACAGAGCCTGAGCGCAAGCGTAAAATCATCGGTGAGGAATTCATCCGTGTATTCGAGGAAGAAGCTAAGAAAATCGGAAAGGTTGACTTCCTTGCGCAGGGAACCATCTATCCGGACGTAGTGGAGAGTGGACTCGGCGGAGAATCTGCAGTCATCAAATCACACCACAACGTAGGAGGCCTCCCGGAGCATGTCGATTTCAAGGATATCGTGGAGCCACTCAGAAACCTCTTCAAGGATGAGGTACGCAAGGTCGGACTGGAGCTTGGATTACCTGACTATCTCGTATTCCGTCAGCCATTCCCAGGCCCAGGCCTTGGAATCCGTATCATCGGCGAAGTCACAGCCGAAAAGGTACGCATTGTCCAGGATGCAGACTGGATTTACAGAAGCGAAGTGGAAAAGGCAGCAAAAGAGTACAAAGAGGCCCACGGCGAGGAACCGTCATGGATGCCAAACCAGTACTTTGCAGCCCTTACCAACATGCGTTCAGTAGGTGTCATGGGTGATGAGAGAACATATGATTATGCCGTTGCAGTCCGTGCAGTCCGCACCGTGGACTTCATGACAGCCGAAGCAGCCGAGATACCGTTTGAGGTACTTCAGACAGTGATGAGCAGAATTATAAATGAGGTAAAGGGAGTCAATAGAGTATTCTATGATTTGACCAGTAAGCCACCAGGAACTATTGAGTTTGAATAGCGGACTTATCCCAAGGCAATCCCCTTTATCCTCAAGGGGCAAAAATCATTAGCCTAGGGAATGAATAAAATAACGAGAAAATAAAGACCTTGTAGAGCGGAAAAACCGTTCTATGAGGTCTTTTTCTTTTACTTGAAACCATGGAGAAAGCCTTGAAAATAGAGGAATATCGAGAGATAAGAGAGAAGAAAGAGAGAGCAAGCCAAGACCTTGAAGGAAGTCCTAAGATGCCTTGAAAGAGAAGATGGGTGAGGATAAAGGATTTTGCCTTTTGAGGATAAAGAGGGTTGCCTGAATATATGGAGATTTCATTTTTGGCAAAATCCGTTTTTGGGGATGCCCTAAAATCAAGGCTTCCAAGGATTCACGTTTTTGGCGTTTTGCCAAAAATCGCAAATTTGGCATTTTGCCAAAAACTAAAGCTCATTTTTGGCATTTTCCTACTCTTGTATTCCTTGGAAAGAAAGGTGGCATTTTATGAGGAAAAAGAATTACAAAGGAGCAAAGGTTTCAAAACGAGTAGTTACAAAGTGTGAGGGAGTGTGTAGAACTTATGATGCAATTCAATATGCCTATGCAAATCTATTGTCGGAAGCAAAAGAGGTGAAGTCGTTCCAAGTCAATGTATTGTTGCAAGGATTAGAAGAAGGGGCATATACATCTGATTTTGTTATCACAAAAGCCGATGGAAAACTTATGGTAAGGGAATGTGTGAGCAGAAAGCATCTTACAAAACCAATGACAACAAAGCTTTTGGATGTAAGCAGAAATTATTGGAAGTCCCATGGTGTAAGTGATTGGGGCATTGTGATAGAAGAAGAGGTGTAGGCTCATGAACAAAGCAGATATGAGAAAAGGAATGCTTTTAAAAGGAAAAGTTGGAGCAGAAGAAAAAATATATCGGGTGTTAGACTTAAAAGAAAAAGTGCTTGTGCTTGATTGTGTAAAAAAGACTATGCCGGTATGGAAAACATATGAGGAATTGTCTGATTGTGTGGAAAAAGAGGAAGAAGCAAAGACAGAAGCAATAGACATAATAGATGCCATGGAGGGGGAGAGCAGAAAAACAGCATATCAGAGATATAACATGATTTCAGGTGTTCTTCCTTTTCTTTCAGAGGAGAACATGAGAACAGAAGCAATCAAAAGAGCATCAGAAAGATATGGTATTTCCAAACAGACAGTCAGAAATTATTTGTGTGGGTATCTTGCAACAATGGATGTCAGAAGTCTTGCACCAGGGAATAAAAAAGCAGAGAAGAAACTGAGTGTAGATGAAAAAAATATGAGGAAGTCCCTGAACAAATGGTATTACACAACCAAGAAAAGGACATTGAAGAATTGCTATACTCTTATGTTGCAGCATTTTTATTGTAATGCAGATGGAACATTGAGAGAGCAATATCCATCATACTATCAGTTCAGATATTTTTATCGGAAATATAATAAAAAGGAAACAGAATACATCAGCAGGAACGGTCTGTCTTATTATCAGAGAAACCAGAGACCTTTGACAGGGGATGGAGTGCAGACATTTGCACCTACAATTGGAATGGGGATGCTGGATGCAACAGTGTGTGACATTTACCTTGTGAATGAGAGCGGGGCAATTGTTGGAAGACCTATTTTAACATTGTGTGTGGATGCATATTCAGGAGTGATTTGTGGTTATTCACTTTCATGGGAAGGCGGTATCTATTCCTTAAGAAACCTTATGCTCAATGTAATTGCTGATAAGGTAAAGCATTGCAGAAAATATGGCATTGAGATTAGAGAAGAACAATGGCCATCCAGGCAATTACCTTTGAAGCTTGTGACAGACCAGGGAAGTGAATATAAGGGAGAAAATTTTGCACAGATAACAGACCTTGGAGTAGAACTTATCAACCTTAAGTCTTTTCGTGCTGATGAGAAAGGACCGGTAGAGCAATGTTTTAATGCCCTGCAAAATTATTTCAAACCAATCTTAAAGGGAAAAGGTGTGATAGAGACAGATTTTCAGGAAAGGGGTGTGCATGACTACAGGAAGGATGCCTGTCTTACCATGAATGATTTTGAAAAGGTCATCCTGCACTGCATCATTTTTTATAATTCCAGCAGGATATTGGAAAGATTTCCTTTTACAGAGGATATGCTTGAAGCAGAAGTAAAACCTATTCCATGTCATGTGTGGAAATGGGCATGTGATAATCTTGGAGCAAATTTCATGGATGTGACAGGAGAAAAACTCATACAGGTGCTTCTTCCAAGAACAATAGGAAAATTCAGCAGATATGGACTTGCGGTGAATGGAATGCATTATCACAATCCATTGTATAAGGAAGAATATTTACAGGGGAAAGAGTGTGAGGTTGCTTATGATATGGATGGTTCCAACCATGTATGGCTGATAGAAAATGGAGCATACATACAATTTGATTTGATTGAGAGCAGATACAGGGATAAAGGTCTGGATAAAGTAGCACTAATGAAAATAAAGCAAAGAAAACTGGTGAAAGTAGAAGAGAAGCAGAAGACACAGGCAGAGGTGAATTTGGCAAAGGCAATCCAGTTGATAGCAGAAACAACTACAGAATGTGCAAGGCCATCCATAAAGGGTATCAGGAACAACAGGCAGAGAGAACAGATGAGGGCACATAAAAATCATGTGAAAGAGGTGGCATCAAATGTATAAGAGCGAATGGAATATCATGGAAAAATTAGGACCTATGCTGGTTGGTAAACAGTTAAAGGATAAAATGACCATTTTTCCTGATTACGGGGAAAATATAAGGAAAGAAAGTGCGAGCGTCAGATTGCTGGAATTGAACAAAATAAATTCTTTTTATCTTCCATCTGATATGAGTGTGGAGATTTACATAAAGCTTTATCTTGCCATGGTGAAGTCATTACAGAAGAAAGAGAGCAAACTTGCAATACAGCAGAGAAATCTTAATGGTGAGAATTTAAGGGTCTGTGCAAATGGTATACCACCTTCTTTTGGTGGCATCATAGGTGGCAGTGACAGCTTTAGCATTATTGGATGTAGTGGAATAGGAAAAACAAGTGCAATTGAAAAGGCAATAGAGCTTATGGGTGGGGAAAATATAATTGAAATGGAGCATCCTTTTTGCAGAATTATTCCCATAATCCGTGTGCAATGCCCATTTGACTGTTCGGCAAAGAGTATGCTGCTTTCTATCTTAAAAAGAATTGATACTTCTCTTGGAACTTCTTATTACGAAAAGATGGTAAAGGCAAAAGCTAATATAAACACCATGCTTATTTCAACAGCACAAGTGCTGTTGAATCATGTAGCAGTGCTTTGCATTGATGAGATACAAAATCTAATCAAACATAGGGCAGGGATGCAATTAGTTTCCATGTTAACGGAGCTGCTGAATGAAAGTGGCATCAGCATTGTATTTGTTGGTACTCCTGAGATAAAACCATTTTTTGAGAGTGAAGATTATCTGGCAAGAAGAACACTTGGACTTTCTTATTCCAAATGTGAATATAATGCGTATTTTAAGAGGTTTTGTAATATCTTGTGGAGGTTCCAATATGTGAAACAATATGAAGAACTTACAGAACCAGTCACTAACTGGTTATATCAGCATTCATCTGGTATATTGGCACATGTAATATTTTTGTTTTATACATCACAGGAGATAAGCATTTTGGATGGAAGGGAGATAATTGATATACAGGCATTGGAATCTGCATATCAGAGAATGGAAATGTTACATATGCATGTCCAGCCAGAAGTAAGCATGAAAAAGATTGCTTCTAAGAGAAAAAAGCATACCTCCATGAAAGGTATTAGCGAGAATATTGAGAAGAAAGAAAAAAATGTAATGGAAACTGATCTTGCAGAAGTGCATCCGATAGGTAATGGAACAGATATGAAGTGGTCTTTTGTGGAACTGATGAAAGAAGCAAAAAAATGTAATGTGGATATGGTTGATTTGTTACATGGAAAAATATCTATTACAGAAGTTGCGGTATAGGAAGGAGGTAAAAACATGGGGATTGCATATTTTCCTGAAATTTATTCAGATGAGCTGATTTATAGTTTGCTTGCAAGATTTTATCAGGGCTGCGGTTATTCCAATTATATATTTTGCGCGGAAGATTTGTTTATAAATAAAAGAGCAAGGTCAGAGATAGAATTTATTAATGAATTAAAACCAGAGATATTACAGTTAGTGTGTGAGGATATGAGTATTGAGAGCATAATAGAAAAACATACAATGTTTCCCTATTATGCCAGATTTCTGCCAAAAGAAAGAAGGATTAAAGGATTTAAAGCACTTTGTAATATGAGTGGTGATTATAGTAATCTGCTTGCAATTTCAAAACAGAAGAATGGTGAAGCCAGATATTTAAGGTATTGTCCATTGTGTGTACAAGAGGACAGAAATGTTTATGGAGAAACTTATTGGCATAGGGCTCATCAGATGATGGGAGTGAATTTTTGTCCGAAGCATGGGTGCAGCCTGATGAATAGTTCTATAATGATAAATACGAAGGCAAGTCCTAATTTGACACCAGCAGAATTTGAAGTAAAGGAAATTGATAATATTACATATGGAAATGAGTTGGAGATAAAGCTGGTCCAATATATATTGGAAGTGTTTCAGGCTGATATGGCTATGGAAAATGATGTTGAAGCTGGTAAATTTCTTCATAGCAGGTTATATGGAACAAAGTATGTGTCGGTCAGAGGAGAGCAGAGGAATATAAGATTATTTGCAGAAGATTTTCTTGCATTTTATGAAAGTTTATCTGGTGAGGGCTTAAGTGAATTATGGCAGATGCAAAAGATTTTTAATGGATATAGATTTAATTGTTTTGAAGTATGCCAGATGGCTATGTTCCAAGGAATTTCCATTGAAGATTTGTGTAACATGGAATTACCAGATAAGTCACAGGAGCAGATATTTGATGAAAAGGTAAAGAAATTACAGAGTCAAGGCTTGAAATACCCGGAAATAGCAAAAAGATTAAATGCTTCATACAATGTGGTCAAGCCCATTGGAGAAAACAGCTATGGAAAATATTCTCATAAAAAAGAAACACATAGAAAATGTGGCGTCAAAAAGCAGGACTGGACAAAGATTGATAAAGCTACATTGCCATTAGTGAAAAAAGCAATTAAAGAGTTACAGGGTGAGGAAGGAGACAGACCAAGAAGGGTTAATATGGCTGCGGTATCAAGAATTTTAGGATTTCCTGATAAAAGATTGAAATTATTGCCTAAAAGCATGGAAGTGGTTATGAAGTATTCTGAAACACAGGAGCAGTATTGGGCAAAAGAAGTAGTGTGGGCGGTAAACAAATTAGAGAAAGAGGGAAAGAATATCAGTCAAAATCAGGTGTGCAGGCTTACCAATATGCGAAAGGATAATCTGATTGCAAGCCTTCCATATCTTGAAGTAATAGATTCTGATATAACGGAAATGATAGCAAAAATGCTTTTACATTCATAATGAGAAAATAGTTTATGGTTATAGAAACTATGTACTTATTCTGTCTCTTATACACATCTGACGCTGCCGACGATCGCATAAGTGTAGA
>ERZ1027036.552-NODE-552-length-20279-cov-10.867929_pt1 | contig 20279 bp, 17 predicted proteins | sample MGYA00519441_ERZ1027036 | MGnify/ENA primary metagenome ERZ1027036 (study PRJEB26926, sample SAMN06164792) | human gut metagenome | biome: ENVO:00009003; feature: ENVO:2100002; material: ENVO:00002003 | host: Homo sapiens | place: USA | collected 2012 ... | reverse complement strand
ATATCATACCATATCCTTTCGCCAAAATCAACACAATTTTGTCCAACTTTGTCCACATTCGTCCAAGTTTGTCCAACCTGCGCTCGCAATGCTATATCCGCAGGCAGGTAGCCATTTCCGTCAGAAAGTTATCCGCCTTGCTCAAAATTCGTTTCTTCACATTGCTCATCGTCGAGCGCGATGCCTCCTGATACGGACTATCGGGGAGATTGGGCAGTGCCGCCAGTGCATAGCCCTCATCATAATATTTCGTCACAAACCACTTTTCCTGCTCCAGCAATGTTCTCATAATTGCTTCATGCAGTTGGACTATCCGCAAATGCGACCGAATCTGTTTATCATCAGCGGCATCCATTTTCTCCAGTTTGCTGACAGCCCATTACGCCCATTTTGCAAGAGGTAAGCGAAAAAACTCGCCCATTCAAAGAATTGTGGTACTGCAAGGAGAATGCTTTCCTTAAAAATCACAAGAAACAAAGCAAGAATATGGGTGAAGCGTTCGGTGCGCGGATTCGGTTTCCGTTTTCGTCGAGTGCATAGACGTTTTTTTTCGATTTGGGCAGCCATTTGCCGCTTGGCGAGAACTTCGCTCTGCGTCTTGCCGTAGATATATTTGCGCCTGCCGTTCGCCTGACAGGCGGCGCACCAACGCCCGTCGTCGGTCAGATCTGCATGAAAAATGCCTCCACACGCACAGAGCGGATGGAGGCGATCAAGGGTTTTGTCTGCAAGTATGGTCCGATGGACATCATGACAGCTTTAACGATCACGGCAAAGTTTGCGGAATATAATCAGGTCTATTTGCCGAAAAGCAAACTGCTCCGGAAAGAAGTCATGGACATCCTTCTACATATGAAGCATTTCTTTCCATTCGCCGCTGCTTTGTGTGAAGCTGCTGCTCAGCACCATACTGTCTCAACATGTGATTCGCTTAGTCGGTTTCTTTCATGAAACGCTCATTTGTTTTTTACCTTTTTGTACCTTCCGCACGCAAAAGTATCCCCACAGCGCCATACTGACGATCAACAGAACATTGGCAATGACAGTCCAGACCATCCACAGCGGGGCGAGATAGGCGTACGTCACACCTGTTCCTAACCCATTCATTGCACAGGAATTGGCAACGGTATACAAAATGTTCTTGGCAGCCCGACGCATCATAGCGATCTGTGTCGCGGCATCCATTCCGTTTTTCACATTCGCAGAGGCAGTGGGCAGGTATGCCTGGGACAGGTTAATATCGCCACCGGCACGAATCATCTGGTTCGGAGGCATGTAGGCATTGCCCAGATTGTAGTCAGATACAATCATCCCCTGGAAGCCCCATTCTTTGCGGAGAACGTTGGTCAGCAGCGCATAGCTACCGCCTGCCCAAGTGGTGCCGATTCGGTTGAAGGAAGACATCAGAGCATGCGTACCACCCTGCTGAACAATCATCTGGAAGGGCTTCATATAGATCTCGCGCAAGGTCTGTTCGTCTGCCCAAGTGATCAGACCGCCTGTATCACGGTTTGTTTCCTGGTCATTCAGTACGAAGTGTTTCACATAGGTGTACACACCTTTGGAATTCGCGCCCTGAACGACATGCAGACCCATCGCACCCGTCAGATAGGGATCCTCGGAATAGTATTCCCAGTTACGACCGGAGAAGGGACTTCTGTGGATATTGACGGCAGGTGCATACCAACCGCTGTACGGACGTCCATCGCCATTGGTATAGCCGATCTGCCCCTCAATGCCGATCATCACGCCCATATCGTAAGCCAAATCCTTATTCCAGGTTGCGCCAATGACACATTCACTGGCATAGAAACCGGTATCATGAACAGACGGGTCACCCATGAAATTCGTAAAACCGGCGGGGCCGTCCGGATCGATCGTCCTCGGCTTTCCGATGGAATCAATACGAGCTGTATTGAAATTGCCGGTACCAATCAGATTGATCAAATCTTCCTCAGAGATGGAATTGACCAACTCTTCCCATTTGGGATCATCGAAGCTTACCCCGATCATATCATAGAGCTGCAACGTTGTAGGAATCGGATTCAGGGAAGCGTCCGGAGTATAATACGGTGCGTCCTGATCATTATAGACAAAGGTCAGCGCGTTAAACAAATCGCTGTCGATCTCACGGTCTGCCTGTGTCGGAGCACTTGGATATGTGGAATCGAAAGAAAACCGGGACATGACTGACGCATACTTCTGCATATAATCGGTCATTTCATCAAACTGGTTATCACTTGCAGTCGAAGCCCCATCAATATCCATGGCGTACATGATGGTTTCCGGAACATAGAAGCTCCGGGAGAGCATATGCTCCTCATCCTGATTCCATGCCTGATGTGCATTCTGCCCGATATACAGCCGGTAGATACCCTGTTCCAGTTCATAGCCTTTAAAGCCGTTGCCATTGGCATCAACGTGGTCGTAAGACACCATATCAGAAGCTTTCAGCTTCAAGGTAACACAACCCGATTCGCCGGGCTGCAAAAGTGCAGTCTTCGCATAGTCACCAAGCACAACATGTGCTTTTTCAATACCACCATTGTAGTAAGGTGCCGAGTAATACAGCTGCACGACATCCTTGCCGGCGAACTTGCCGGTATTGGTCACCTTGACAGTGATCGAGATCTCCTGTTCAGGATCCTCGATCAAGCCGGTTGCAGTCGTCTCAGATTCAACCAGCTCCCACTGGAAGTCGGTATAGGACAAACCATAGCCAAACGGATAGACAACATTGCTGTCATACACACCGCCATCATCACCGAAACGATAGATTTCCTGGAAGCTTCGCGTTTCATAATAACGATAACCAAGGAAGATGCCTTCCTCATACTGGACGTAATAATAGCCGGACTCAGCGCCGCCCTGAAGGTACATATTGCCCTTCACTTGCCGGTTGTCGCCAAAGTTCTGCCAGGTCGGATCCTGTGTAAAATCACGGACATAAGTATCTACCAAACGCCCAGAGGGATTAACCGCACCAGTCAATACTTTGCCAACTGCATTGGCACCGGTGCCGCCGGGAAAGCCGATCCACAGCGCAGCGTCGATTTCTGCCCGATCATTCAGGAAACCAAGTTCCATCGGCTCCGCACTGTTGATCAGCACGATCACCTTGTCAAATCCCGCGTGGCACACCTCATCAAGCAAACGTTCCTCGTTCTCATCCAGTTCAAGATAATGCTGACCCTCCTTGGCACCGGAAACCGGAGCACCGCCGTACTCCGTAACCATCGTCCGCGGAAGATCAAAGCCCTCGCCGCCAATGCGGGAGATCACCACGATCGCAGCATCCTGATAATCCTTGTAGCTGTCGATGACATCGTTGGGATATTTGTCATAAGGTGTCTCACCAATCGTCAGACCGGTCGTTGAACTGCCGATGGCAGGATTCGCCTCACGCCCAGACCCAGATGCAGAGCTTTCGTAAAACTCCATCAGCTTTGGATTGAGTGTAATGCCGGCATTTTTCATTCCTTCGTAAAGTGACACACTCGTCTCTGCACTACCACCACCAGAACCTGAACCGCCAAGCACCAGATTAGCAGAATTCTTTCCGAAAACGCTGACGTGCATAGCACCTTCCGTCAGAGGCAGCGCCTGAGATTCATTTTTTAAAAGAACAAAGCCTTCCTCGCAAATCTCCTGATTCAACATTCCCGCAGCCATCTGCGCCTGCTTTTTTTGCTCTCCGGAAGAGAGCTCCTGACCTTGCGCATTCCGTTCAAAATCCTTGATGCCGGGATCAAACTGCTTGAAGCTGGCAGTCTTGTCGTAATACTGTACGGCGTTCGGATCGCCGCTTTGCAATACGCGCCGTTCACCACCCAGTACGGTTGAAATCGTATTCGCCAGGAAAGGATTTAGCGTCGCCACCAGAGATACTGTGCCAAACAGCACAATCATCAAAGGTGCGATGATCATAAACGGTCTGCATTGTTTCCAAAGCATATGCAGAATGCCGGGTTTTTTTTGCTTCTTCATGTTTTCACCTCAAATCACAACAAGATCAAAGTTGTACAAACACGGCTGCCACATCAGCGGTGCAGACGCGCCATCAATTCGGATATAATCCAGTCCAGGACCGCCGGTCGCTCCACCGAAAAGCGTATTGGGTTTGACTGTGATCCGGATCTTGTTTTCACCGGCGTTCAGCTTGATTTTTCCGGCACTGAACTCCTCAAAAACCGTATAGCTCTGGCGGGCTCCCGGAACATGAAAACTACCAAAGGACAAGGATACACCATTGACAGAGACATCCAGTGTAGACGGGTCGAAAGAGATGTCATCGCCCAACTCCTGCCCCAGGGATAGCAGCAATTCACCTTCTGTATCTGCCCCAGAATAGATCGTGTACTCAAAATACATGTTCGGGCTGTGCAGATAACCCAAGAAGAAATGGTTGCCTGCCGTCTCGTTGCGGCAAATCAGACCTTCATCAGCAGGAGCGCCGGAGTAACCGACACCTGTCTTTCCGGCAAGATTCAGGTATTCCGCTTCAAAAACCGTGGTTTCTGTCATCGGCTCCTGAATGTTCATATAGACGGTGCATGTTGCCTCAGAATAGCCCTCTGCCGAGGCAATGACAGTAAAACGGGCGCGTTTCGTGGAGCGAGTAGGCGTGCCGGTCAACTCACCGTCGCTGCTCAGCGCAAGTCCAAGTTCCTTCAGGATCTCTGCGTTCTTTTCGTCCACAGAATAGGTGATCACCTCTTCACCCGCGTAGGCTGTTGCAACCGAACGGTCGAAGGCTTCTCCTCGTATTGCGCCCTCAAGCGTCATGGAATTGTCATAGCCCACCTGGCTGCCCATGATGTTCAGCGTGAAGGTTCTGCGCTGATCCTCGCAGCCTGCGGCATGAGCGATGATATCAAAGGACTGAACTCGTGAAGCCTTGGGAGTTCCGAAAATGGCACCGTTCGAATACAAAGTCAGGCCCTCAGGGAGCTGGCTGCCTTCTGCCAGTTCAAACGTCAGCTCGTTGTTATTCAGGCTCATCACACCGGCTGCTACGCCCGTCTGATTCAAGTAGTATTCATTCTCATAGGCGCTCTTCAGATCGCCGCCATTATAATTCAGAATCCTGCCAGTTTCGTTGCTTTTATGATCAATGATTACATCCAGCTTGAAAACGGCCTCGGTATCCGAATATCCCTTGGCTTCCGCTACAACCGTGAAAGGTACACCTCGCTGAACAGTGGTCGGCGTTCCGGTGATGACTCCATTTTTATTCAACGTCAGCCCCTCAGGAAGCACAGAGCCCTTTGCCAGCTTAAAGGTGACTTTCTCTGTCGTGTCCGATATGTAGGCAACGGAAGCCGCATATTCGACGCCTGCTTTGGCATCCGCCAGGGTGGTACCTGTAAATGTCAGGAAGGGCTTGACTACATTGATTGTGATCTCTGCTTCCACAGGATCGCAGCCTTCAGCCGATGCACGCACTGTAACAACACGGCCCTTCATTGGCCTGGGATAGGCACCGAGAATGGTTCCATCCTCTGCAATTGTCAAGCCTTTAGGCATATCTCCGTCAATCACCTCGTAGGAGATATGGTCCGCGCCTGTTGCAAGCGCCACTGAACCGGAATCGGCAACATCAATGATGCAATTCACTTCGGCATTTTCATACACAAGAAATGCCTGCTCCGGCGCTTCCTGTTCATTGGCGACGCTGTTTTCCGCAGCCTCTGTCGGCTTTACCGCAGCTTGCTTTGATCCCTGCCCCTCGTTCTGTATGATGAAAATTGCTGCGGCTGTTGCTATTGCGAGGAACACAAGCAGACCAATGAGACGTTTTGTTCCTTTCTTCACGCGAATCATCCTCCATTTACAAAAGCGGAGGACAGAAGTATGCCTCCTTGTCCTCCGCTCAGTTTATGTCACTTGATATAATTAGGGCAGGACATGAATGGTCACAGCCGTGGTCAGAGAAGCATCCACTTCCTGAGAAGCAGCAGTAACCTCGACCGTATAATCACCGGTCTGGGTTGTCACACCGCAGATGCTGCCGGCAGGGCTGATCCACAGACCAGCGGGCAGTTCGCCACCAGTGACCGTGTACAGAACAGGCTTTTCTACTGTATTGTAGTAGTTCACAGCACCCCAAGCGCCAGGCACCACAACAATCTTGCCATCCACACCGCCGTTCACTGCAATGCATATGTTCGCCTGTTCACCAGCCCTGATTTCAGCTTCCTGTTCGCCGGCGTAGGTCAGCTCCGAAATGTAAGCGAAATCAGCAGGCTTTTCGCTGGTATCCTGCAGGAACATGATTACACGAACCTGCTCGCCGATGGACTTGCCTTCAGCGTTGCGCAGATTGATCAAACCCATGTAATAACCATCCAGTGCTTTTTCAGCGATCGTACCGCTCAGGATACCAGTCTGAGGATCAATGCTCAGACCCAGCGGCAGATTCAGTGCCTCATAAGTCACTTCACCGTCAGTACCATGGATCTTGCTGCTCATATCCAGGTTGATCTCCTGACCACGTTCCACATCGCCCACTATGACCTTGCCAAAGACCTTGAAGTTACCGATCCAGGGATTGCCGCCATCCACAGAGAATTCATTCCAATAAGACTCATAGAAATTCATCTCAGAGGAATTTGCAACAACATACAGGGATTCCTGAGCTGCCTTGCGCAGCGCAGCCACCTGAGTAGCAGTCAGCCCTTCACCGGACAGGGTCAGGGCATCTGCACCAAGGTTGCCCAGCCACAGATTGTTGCCGACACGGATCAGTGCATCAGGATTTGCATACTGCGTCATGCTTCCGCCGAAGTCGGTCACCACAGTGCCCTCAAAGCCCCACTCATTCCGCAGGATATCGGTCAGCAGACCATAGTTTTCAGAGCAGTTGGTCAGACCAATGCGGTTGAAGGCAGACATGATCGCCTTGGTACCGCCTTCCTTAACAGCCATTTCAAAGGGCTTCAGGTAGATTTCACGGATAGTCTGCTCGTCTGCATAGGTGACCAGACCAGCCAGTGTATCACGGTTGGTTTCCTGATCGTTGAGTGCAAAGTGCTTCACAAAGGTGATTAGACCCTTGTCGGTCATGCTCTTCACCACGGAAGCGCAGATCTTGCCAGCCAGGAAGCCATCTTCAGAATAGTACTCAAAGTTACGACCAGAGAAAGGTGTACGGTGCATGTTGGTGGCAGGGCCATAGATGCCGGTGCAGTGCGTCCACAGACCTTCTTCCGCCAGACAGTCGCCTTCCTTTGCCGCCAGATCGGTGTTCCACGTCGCAGCAACCATCACAGGTGCAGCATAGAAGACGCCCGTTACGCCAAACTTTTCACCCATCTGATAGACGAAGCCCACAGGGCCGTCCACCGCGTGAGTAACCGGGATACCCAAACGTTCAATGCCGGGAATACTGTAGTTGCCGGACATCATAGCGCCCAGCTCCGCAATGGTAAACTGATCCATAAAGGCAGTCCACTTGGGATCTTCGCGATCCAGACCAATCAGTTCAGCAAACTGGATCGGCGCGGCGGGAGCGGTTTCACCCTCTGCCAACTCGATCGGATCGGCCTGAACAGGCATTACATCCGTATACCAGGGCTGATCCTCATCGAACGCAGCATCGACAACAGTCATCTCCAGTTTGTCGAAGGTTTCTTCATCAATGACCAGATCGTCCTCATCCATATAGGTGGGGAAGCTGTCTTCCCAATCACTGCGGCTCAGGCGGACAGCATTGCCGTCTTCGAAATGCTCGTTGACTTCGTCGAAGCGGTTTTCAACCGCATTGCCGGTAACAGGATCCGTTTCATACAGGATGCTTTCATCCAGCGTAAAGGTGCCGGCAGCACCATTGGTCCATGCATCGTGCGCATTGGTACCAACATACAGCGTATAGGTGCCGGGATCCAGCTCATAGCCGCAGAAATCATTCAGGTTCGCATCGTTGTAGTCATAGGATGCCATGGTGTAAGGATCGACTGTAATCGTCACAGTCTCACTTTCACCGGGCGCAAGCAGCTTGGTCTTGGCAAAACCCGCCAGCACAACATGTGCCTTTTCGATTTCACCAGCCAGATAAGGCGTGGAAGCATACAGCTCAACAACATCCTTACCGGCTACAGAACCGGTGTTGGTTACGGTCACTTCCACATCGATCTTTGTGTCACGGGAAATGCCGGCGTTTTCAGGGAACTTCGCATTCCACTGGAAGGTGGTGTAGCTCAGACCATAGCCGAACGGATAGACCACGTTCTCAGCATACCATTCCTCGCCATCGCTGAAACCACGGGTCTCATAATAACGATAGCCGACATAGATGCCTTCTTCATACTCGACCATATGATACTTGGTCGCTTCACCGTTTTCAAGAACCAGCGTATTGTTGGCGGCATCGGCACGGCCATTTTCGGCATTGACAGCAAAGTTCTGCCAGGCAGGAGAGGCTGTGAAATCCGCCGCATAAGTATCAACCGTACGGCCGGAAGGGTTCACTGTACCGTTCAGAATCTCACCCAGTGCTTCAAAGCCGGTTACACCGGGGCAGCCTGCCCACAGGATCGCGTCCACACCTTCGTCAGCCTGAACAGAACCAAGCTCCAGCGGAGTGCCGGCATTCAGCACGATTACAACCTTGTCAAAATTCTCCTTGGCAAAGGCAATCAGATCCTTCTCGTTCTGATCCAGTTCAAGATAGTGTTCGCTTGCATCATTGCGACCAGGAACGACGGTTTCGTTGCCTTCCTCATCCACCAGATAGGAAGTCGTGGGCAGATCGTAGCCCTCGCCGCCGATACGGGAAATGAACACCAGCGCAGCGTCAGCATAATCAGCGCAGCTCTGCTTTTCTGCGTCCGTATATCTCTCCATCGGCGTTTCAGCTACCGCATAGCCGCTGGGCATCGAACCCTGGGCAGGCGTAGCAGGGCGGGCGCTGCTGGATTTTTCAGCATCACGATAGAAAGCCTCCATCACCGGGTTGACGGTAAAGCCTGCCTTCCAAAGGCTGTTATACACATCAACCTTAGGCATGCCGCCGCCAGCTGAACCGCTGCCGCCGTAGACAGGCTCCACAGAGTTACGACCCAGTACCGTGATCTTGCAGCCCTCTGCCACATTCATCGGCAGCGCCCCATTGTTCTTCAGCAGGATCATACCCTCTTCAGCGATCTCGCGAGTGACATTCTCCGCATTTGCAAGTGCCACAAGATAGGTGTCAGTCGTCGGGGCAAAACCAGTTTCCACTTTTTCAGCGGAGGCACTGACCACCGTCCCGAATCCCAGGGACATTACCAAAGCCAAACTGGCGGCCTTGGCTGCGAGGCGTTTCATTCTCCTCATGTTCTCGACCTTCCTTTGGGTTGTTATTTGTCGGAACTACCGACGTTGCCGTCAGTCTATCAGAAGATGAAAGACAACACAATATGAACCACCTATTCTACCTGTTTGTTCACTCGAATGGTACAATATCCACCCAATCGCACAAAAAAGAGAGCCCATCATGGCTCTCCTTTGCCAATAGCGGATCTCCTTCTTCATCAGCTTTATCAAACAGTCTCCGTTTTTTTCGGATGGTCTGCATCATATTGCCCAACAGGGAAAACCAGATCAATGCTGAAGGTATCCTCTGTAGGCATGATCGAAATCATTCCTGCGTATTTCTCCGCCAGTAGCCGAATGCTTTTAACGCCAAAGCCATGGATCTGTTTATCTGCTTTGCTGGTCATCGGCAAGCCATCCTGCAACTCCGGCAATTGATTCACATAGTTTTCACAATGGACTTTCACATAACAGCCCTGTCGGATTACTGTCAGCGTAATGTTCTGTTTATCCTTTTCCGGCAGCTTCAATACTGCTTCCAATGCATTGTCAAGCATATTTCCAAAGAGTATGTAGATGTCAGTCTCTTCCATGAAAGCAATGGCTTTCCCATCCGCCATACAGCTAAGCCTTACATCCTTCTGATAGCATTTCAAGTTTTCTTCCGTTAATATTACGTCAAGTGCCCGGTTGCCGGTCTGGATCTGCGCATCATACAGTTTGATATTGGCAATCAGCTCGTTCAGGTTTTTTTCATTTTTGCTTTTCAGTGCGTAATACTTCAAATCATGCAGACGCAGATTCAAAACGCCCATCATATCTTTCGCAATCTGATAATGCTCCGCCTGCTTGTCCTGCATTTGGCGGATGGTGATCAATTCAGCTTCCTTCTTGTTGATATCCGATAATCCAAAGAGAATGAACATCGAAACCACGCAGTAGGATGCACGGAAAAAACCTAACAGCCACCCTGCTTCTGTCAGGTAGCTCTCAAGCGCTGTTCCGATAAAAAGAATCAGGAACAGATTCATCATCGACACAAGGATCGTGCGTTTTGAGTCCAGATAGCGGATGTTTTGGGTCACCTTTCGTACAATCAGCCAATAAGCTGCCAGATAGCATACGACATAAGCTAACGACCTCATCCACTGGTGATCAGCAATGGTGATGCCTGTTGCCCACCAAAGAATTTCCTGCAATCCATAGGACATGCTTTCCAGAGAATAACCTGCTGCGAGGCAAAACCAGTTCCGGCTCATTTTGCCTTCAAAGCAAATCAGAAGCAGCCCGAAAACAAACGCCAGATGCTCGATCCAAACCAACATGTAGCCATTCCATCCCGGCAGTCCCGTCCATTGGATTAGCTGAATATTGATTCGGGTCAGCCAGGGCATTCCGAAATACCCCATGATATGAAACGCTGCTACAGAAAAGCAAACCCGCCACGGGAAGCCATTTCTCTTTTCCAGGCCACCGCTTAACAACCAGCAGGCAATGGTCAAGGCCCAGAAAAAACCCACATGAAGCCAGTATTCATTGAATAGACTGATGATCATTGACACACCCTAATTCCTTCGCTTTCTTACAAACTCAAATAATGAACAAAGGCTTCCAGAAAGCTTTTTTTTTGCGACCTTGAAATGCTGAGACGTTCATCATTGATATAGACCTCGTCATCCTGCACTTTTCGGACATGAGACAGATTTACCAAATAGCAGCGGTTGCAACGTGCAAAATGAAAGTTTTTTATTTGATCCTCGACATCCTTCAGCGCTCCAAAGACGTCTATTTTCTCATTCTCCAGGTGATAATAGACCCGATGGTTCATTACCTCAATATACAAGATATCATGAATTGGAATGCGGTTGATGCTCTCCTTTTTCACCACAGTGATGGCATCCTGTTCAAACTGAGTCACTTTTTTCAATGCTCGTTTGATCTTCATTGCAAAATCGTAGAAATTGACCGGCTTTACGATGAAGTCCATGGCAGATACCTCATACCCGGCTAACGCATACTGCGCCATATTCGTCACAAAAATGATGACTGCGTTCTCATTGGCCTCTCGGAAACGTTTTGCCGCCTCCATACCATTGATACCGGGAAGCTCAATGTCAAAAAGTGCCATGTGATACTGCCTCATATCCCTGCATGCAATCAATTGTTCTGCTGTATCATATACATGAATATTGGCTGACATCTGCTTCTCCGCCAAGATGGTGTTCAGATATGTTCTGATTGTATCCGATGCAGCCACATCATCCTCTACCACAGCTATTTGAAGCATACAGTTGACTCCTCTCTGACCCATATACAGTGGGTGAATTGAACTTCGCTCATGTCTGCGATCAACCAGCAATCTATGGCACAAATTGCACATCCTGTTTTCATGATGTCTCAGTTTGTTGACATAAGCAAACTTGGTTTGAATGGCAGAATAAAGAAACTCGGCTATTCTTTCATTTGCAGAAAGGACTATTCTCACCCCATTCGCGGGGGAATAGCTTCTTGTCTACAGTCTGATATCATGTTTTTTGAAACGAATGACCGTTCTGCACGCTTTGGCTATGACAGCGCCATGCTGAAATCCAACTACGCTATGCTCACGCTTGTGGATCTCCATACTTTTTCTGGTATATTCGATGCATTGGCTGACTATCAGCAGGTGCGGACAGGTATGCCCCCGCACTCCTATCATGTCTGCCTCATTGCAAAGAAGGTAAGTCCTTGCCTTGGACAGTGCCTCAAACTCAATGGCACGATTATGGACACCCTCGCCTTCGGCTAACGCTTCCTACTGCCGAGCGCGTTGTGTTCTCTCACCACTTAGTTGTTGCTCTTGCTGGGCGCCCTATGAAAAAGAAGACAGGATCTGCATAAGCGCATCACTGTCTTCCTTCAGCGTGTCGATCAGCGTTTGGAGCGGGGCAAGCATTGCGCTAATAGCTTTTCACTCCGTTCTCTTTCCACGCCGGAATAGAGAGGCTTGGCCCGCTTTCTCGCAGGTGCGTCCGATTCCAAAAAACTGCGTCAGTTTTTCCTTGGACGCTGCATCGCTGATGACAATCTTCCTTTCGAAAGCACTCGTTGCCATAGCCACTCCTCCTTTCGGCATGTGTATTCCGTACATATAGGAATGATCTCCGTTCCTACACTTTAATTATACACAGCCGAAAGTCAGATAGCAAGCCTTTTCATCGGTGTTATTTGCAATTTTCGCGTTTTCAGTCCGAATAGAATATAGCAAGCTCTATTGGGGCGCATTGCTGATGTATGGCGGCAGATAGAGTGGAATCATGCCCGCTGCGCGCAACACTTCTTCCACGCCCTTGACATGGTGTGAACGCATGTTGTCCATGACGACGATGCCGCCTTTGTGAAGCGTCTGAATGAGCACGTTTTTCAGATAGTCCAGAAAACGTTCGCCGCTTGTTCCGCCGGGATACATGGTGTAGGTGATTTGACCGTTCAAGCGGACAGAGGCCAGGACAGTTTGACTTGTCGGCACATTCAGCGGTGCGCTGCCATGCACCCGTGCTTTCCCGATGGCTCGTCCGTACCTGCGTGTCATCCCGATGTTCTCGCTACTTTTGCCCAGAAACACAAGTCTCCAATGTTCAATCGCCAATTTTAAGGTAACACCGCACAAATGAGGTGGTCGGCTGGCGAATGGATTTTTCGTCAGATGCAAATGCAAATTTCGAAGGTTTACTGGAGGTAAATCGAGGAATTTGCATGCCGCAGATGGCGGAAAAGGCATCGCCAGACGCGCCGCCGAATTGTGCGGTGGTGCCTTAACTCTTTCCACTTGATACGTTTTGCCTGCACATCGGGGACGCTCCCGTTCTGTCGCCGAAAGCCCGACTTTTTTCACGCGAAAACCCAATGCTCGAACCACTCGGCTCATTGTTGAAATGCTGATTTTCAGCCCTAACTGCGTGCGGAGTTCTTCCAAGCCAATCGTGGAATTTTTTGTAATGCACTCAGCTATCCGTGCTTTGTCTGTGCTGCTCAGCAGAACTTTCCGACCTCGCCGCCACGTTTGCAGGTCAACGCTTCCTGTTTTCCGCTTCCGCTCTTCCAAATGATAAACGGTGTACTTGTTGACGTGGAAAATCTTTGCGATTGTTTCCGCGTTGTGCGTCGCTTCGTAACCCTCTACCAACAGTTTCCGTGCTTCATTGTGCAGCATTTCTATCATCTCCTATGCCTACTATACACCTGCTGTAAAGGGGTGACCGCTTTTGTGAGAAGTGCTATAGTATAAGCATCGCCGACTTTATAGTCAATAGTTTTTGCTGAAATTCCAGAAAAACTTTCTGCATTACAAATGTTTTTCTGTCTATTTTGCATTGCAATTGACAGAATGTCGGAGAACAAAATAGAAAAAGTTTGCACTTTCCAAACGCAATTTTCATGCTTTCTGCGACAAGGCAGTGCCGTGTACTGAGACGCATACCTCCTTTTCCTCTGTGAAGAACGAAAAATTAAGGTGCCACCCGTCCTCCGATTTCCTTGCTATTTCCCGAAATCAACGGTAAAATAAGAGCAGGCTAAGGGATGATTGCATTTGGGCAGTCGCAGAAATCAAAACCTCAGCAAACATCCTTCGGAAAGGAGCAGAGGCAATGGGACGCTTTGTGAATCCGAACAACAGCGCTTTTCAGGTCGCGCTGAACTCGCAAATTTATGTTGACAAAACCGGACTGATTGCATACACCAATAATGTTCTTGCTACAATGCAAGGGTATATTTGTAACAGCCGTCCGCGGCGGTTCGGAAAATCATATGCAGCGAATATGCTCACAGCTTATTACAGTCGAGGCTGCGACTCGGAAGCAATGTTCGCCGGATTGGAAATCAGCAAGTCTGCCGACTTCAAGAAACATCTGAACAAATACGATGTGATTCATATTGATATTCAATGGTGCATCGAGCCCGCGGGTAGCGTGGAAAATGTTGTTTCTTATATTTCGGAGAAAACCATTTCGGAGTTGGAAGCATACTATCCCAATATACTGACGGAAAAAAACAACTTCCTTACCAGATGCATTGTCGCAAATCAATACAGCAGTGGGAAAGAAGTTCATCATTATTATTGACGAATGGGATGTCCTGATTCGCGACGAGGCTGCCAATGCGAAGGTGCAGGAAGATTACATCAATTTTCTTCGAGGCATGTTCAAGGGAACGGAGCCGACGAAGTACATCCTGTTAGCTTATTTGACAGGTATTCTTCCCATTAAAAAGGAAAAAACGCAGTCTGCACTGAATAATTTTGATGAGTTTACCATGCTTAGTGCATCTATATTGGCACCATATATTGGATTTACAGAAAACGATGTCCACTACCTTGCAGAGAAGTACTCGCTGGATTTTCATGAGGTACAGCGTTGGTATGATGGCTATTTTTTGAACGATTTTCATATCTATAACCCCAAAGCAGTTGTCAGCGTGATGCTGCGAAAGGAATTTAAGAGTTACTGGTCAGAGACATCCGCCTATGATACCATTGTACCGCTAATCAACATGAATTATGATGGACTCAAAACTGCCATCATCGAGATGCTTTCCGGCACAGAAGTTAAGGTGAACACAGCAACTTTCAAAAATGATACGCTCAATATCGCAAGCAAGGACGATGTGCTGACCTACATGATTCACTTGGGCTATCTTGGATATAATCAGAATCGAAAAACAGCGTTTGTCCCGAACGAAGAAATTCGTCAGGAGCTGACGATGGCGGTTGAAAGCAAGCGTTGGAATGAAATGATAACCTTTCAGCAGGAATCCGAGCGCTTGCTGGATGCGACGCTGGACATGGACGGTGCAGCCGTTGCCGCGCAGATTGAAAAAATCCATCATGAGTACACGTCTGTCATCCAGTATCATAACGAAAACTCGCTGAGCAGTGTGTTGACAATTGCATATTTGAGCGCGATGCAGTATTACTTCAAGCCAATCCGCGAATTACCGACGGGTCGAGGATTTGCCGATTTCGTGCTCGTTCCGAAGCCTGAATGCAGGAATGACTATCCGGCATTGATTGTAGAGCTGAAATGGAATCAGAATGCCCAGACTGCTTTGCAGCAAATCAGGGAGAAGAATTATCCAGCTTCGATATGGGATTACACGGGCGAGATTCTGCTGGTCGGTATCAATTATGACAGGGACAGCAAGCAGCATCAGTGCCTGATTGAAAAGTACGAAAAGGAATAAACAAAAATGCCCATCAGCAGGCGGCGAATAGCACGACTGCTGATGGGCACTTTTGATATTTTGCAAGAATTGCTGCAAGAAATATTGCCTTACGCTTCAGCCGCATCAGCGCTCTTCCCCTGCGTCAGCCACTTCTCGAACACCGAGTTGCCGCTGTACGCTGCAAAAACAATCGTCGCGTAGTTGATGTACGTCCGAACCGTACTAATCAGCGCGTCCGTGTCGCTGCGGAAAAAGCACAGCACCACCGCCAGCAGCGAAATCACTGTCACTGCAATAGTGACCAAAAGAACAATCCGCTTGCTGAACTGGACGTATGCTTTCTGCTTCGTCATTTGCCTCGCCTCCCTTCTGGCGGCGTTTCAGGCAGAGCAAGAATGTCCTGTTCGTAGCTTGCGGACAGGTGATTTCGTCCTTTCGCCGCGTAACTTTTGTGCATATTCAGCACCTGCTCTTTTTCCGCCGCAGTACACCAGCCCTGCCGCGTATAATTGTCATGCGCATTCTGCAAAAACGCCCACGTCAGAATCGCAAGATCTTCCTCCTGCTGCTGTTCCCTTGCAATCAGCTGCTTCATCGGCTTCCGGAACCAGCTGTACATCAGCGTCAGCGCCGTCACAAGTCCAGCGATGGTTGTCGCGTGGTCGCGCAGCTGTTCAAGAATCGCCCACATCTGCGCTCGCCACCTTCACCGTAAAATCACCCGCAGGTTCAAACACGTTTCCGGCGCTATCGACGATTCGGATGCTCATCCGTGCCTGATTATCCGCGTTTTCCTGTTTCGTGAGGAACTCCGCCGCGCACCAGCCGGTGCTGTTTTTGTACTGCACGCGCCACCAGTCATCCGCTTCCATAAGAACAGTTACGGTTGCGCCCTGCGGGATTTTCGTAATCACTTCGGCGGACTTGCTCGCCGTTTTGCGCATGTTCAGGCTGCCGGATGCCGTCGTCACGACCGCTAATTTCGGTTTATACTATTTTCGGATGAAAATGAGCCAAGATGCGCCGCGAATTTTTGTATTCTGGCTAACGCGAATGAAACGCAGCGTAGCAGCGCTACGCTAAGTGGAATGAGCGGACGACAGAATCAAAAAGGCGCAAGCAGATGGCGCAGTTGAATCCGAAAATAGTATGACTCATTGCAATTTGTTCTCCTTTTTCGGCGTAATCCACGCCTTTCAGCTCGCCCCAATGCGTCCACCCGCTGCCGATTTTCGACGTGACAACGCCATACGCTGTGCCTTTGGCTTCGATGACTTTGCCCTCGCCGATGTACAATCCAACGTGGTGATACCCCTCCGAGGCGTTGAATTTGTAGACGGCTGTGCCAGGTTTGAGCGGCTCGCCATCGGTTCGTTTTCCGGCAGACAGGCTGCCGGATGCGCTGCTCTAACGGCGGAACATGGTGTTGCTGCCGTGATAGCAGTACCCGCCGAGCTGCCGAAACGCCCACGCAAAAAGGCCGGAGCAGTCCGCCACGCGGTGTCCGACCCATTTCTGACCATATTTCTTTGTCTGTTCACGGCTCGCGGCGTTCTGCTGTGCCTGCGTCCAGACTTCGCCCGACGCGCCGTAGATGTACCCCCAGCCATCGCGCAGCGCCGTTTGGAACTGCGCAATCAGCTCGGAGGATGAAATGTTTGGCATGTGACCTCCTTTTTTGTATCAGTATAGCGAACTTTGTCGCATTGTTTTCTTGTGATCGTTCGGACATATAAATAAATTTGCTCAAAAGCAATCCAATGGCATTAACTCGGACTTATAAGCATCTTTACGATGTGGGATTTTCATTTACAATATAATAGAATATAATGGTGTGTTTTGTTCTGCAATCAGAACAGGATGATTGACACATCACAGTGCGAATTTCCCCTGAATCCACGACTTGCTGGGGGAGAAGGTGAGGAATCATGCAGAAATACCGTGTCGAAACAATTTATGAAAATAACATGAAAGATTTTGTTCTCCTATGCAATGTCCTCCTGCACGGTCAGACAATTCACGGTCTGGGGCCGGAGGATATTGTCCAACGTGTTATGCTGCAGGCATGGGAGAAAAAAGAAAAGTTGAAGTACCATGAGAATCTCATCGGTTGGTTTGTCGTCGCCTGTTCCAAGGAATGCAAGGCTCTTTATCGCCGTGCCTACACGGAGCATCGCAACGTCGGCCATGCGGTTGAACTGAACGAGAATATCGTCGCCACGCCTGTTCAAGACAGTCTGCTGCGCTGACTTAGTCAGACGGAAGCAGTCGAATTTCTTGACGAACTGCAAAATCGCCTGACACCGTTGGAGCACAGCGTGTATGTGGAATACTACCAAAATGACAAAACCGCCGAAGAAGCCGCAGCTGTGTTAGGCGTGGAGCGCAGCACCGTGAACGATGCCGCGCGACGCATTCGGAAGAAAGCCGCCGCCATTCCGTTTTACATTCTTATCCTGTATATACAAACGCTGTTTATGAAGCACTGATGATTTTTCTCAGCTTGCCAGCTGATTCTCCGCATCCACCACGGCATGAGGCTGGACAAAGAACTGCGCGGCGGTGACCTCTGTCATAACAACATCGCCGCGCAGCTTTTGCGTCAGATAGCCCTTGACATACACCCGTGCACCGGGTTTCAGCGTCTGCACTGCCCAGCCTGCAAGGCGATTCCACGCATGAACCGTGTAGGTTTCGTGCATCACCTGCTGTTGACGGTTGCGGTGCGAATGCCGCAGCTGGCAGACGACGTGCGAGGTGTCGCCCGTCGTGGGCGTCTTAACGAGAGTGAGAATCGTGCCGGAAAGGAAAAGTTCGTTCATGGTTAATACCTCCTGTTAGTAGTTTGTAGTGAGTAAAGGGAGAATCAAGTAGGGGGCACTTCTAAATAGAGAGCCTACATCTTACGTCACCGTGCTTACCGACCAGTACACGGCGGTTCAATCGCATAAGTGCAAGAACTCACAGCGGCAGGATACCAAACTACCCTGCCGCTACGAGCCTTTCGTTTATAATGGGATATGCTAAAACTTGGTTTCCAGCTATTCGCCAATAGCCCAATAAGCCCCAACTTGTGCTTACCGCTGAATCCCCTCATGGAACAGGTAATGGTCAAAAATCCACACAATTTCATGATCTGCGCCATTCTCTTGCAAATTCCATTCTGAAAGTTCCGCGCGAATCTGCTCTTTCGCCTCTTTCGTAAAGTTGTCCAGCACCTGATGATCCATGCACTCTATGGGTTCAATGCACTCGAAAAGCAAGCTATCTGGATAGAGCGCCGCTGCTTCCTGAAACAGCGTCTCCTTCCATTCGACCGCATTATCGCCCGTTATCTCCCTACCATACATATAAGAATAGGTATATTCCGGATTGAGATAAAAACACATCTGCCATAGAAACTGCTTGCTCGTGCGGTACTTTTTCAGCCCCCAAGAAATAATATCCAGCAGAAAAGCCTTGTAGAGCGAATACTCATTTTTCGCTTCCCAACGCGGGGAATTTTCCAAAAATTGAACCACCGTATCCGCATAGGCAACCATCTGCCGCAATGCCAGCACGGTTAAATCCTCCGACGGCGGCTCCTGCTGCCACACGTCCTGCAAATAATGCAGAATCGGCAAGCGTTTTCCTTTCTGCTCAAGCCGGTATACTTCGGCCTTGATTTTGATAATATCCATTGTTTCAGCTCCTCATTTAGTTCACTGGGTAGCCATCTGATATCCTATACCATCCCTCCGCGTACTGATATAGCACCAGTACGACAGATTGCTTAAACTCTTCAAAATAATAGATATATGATTTAACGTTGGGATCTTTGTCTCCCCTCATAAATGGTTCGCCCTTTTCCGCAACAGTTTTCAGAAGCTTAGCGATTTCTTCCCACATGTCATCGTCACTGTTATTAGGATCAATATTAAACGGAGACCAATCGTGCCAACCACTTGGCTCGGAGCCACGTGCAACATGGTGTTTCTTATTTTTCGAAACATCCCACCTGATTTTATCGCTCAGCGTAATTTCTGTTGAGCTGCCGGTAACACTTGCAGCTTCACTCTGTTCAAGTTGGTGCATTGGATGAAGCAGTTTATGGAGGTCTTTCAGTAATTCTGATAACCACCATCCAACAGAACCACCCGCAATAACAGCGCCGCCGCCACCACCACCTATCTCTTGTAGAATTTTCTCCAAGAAAGGATTGCGAGAATCAGTCTGTTCAGTTGTTCCGTCAACATCCACAAACTGTACAGGTTCATTGTGGCAATATGAGAACAGATTTGAAGCATATAACGAATCCGCATTCAAAAATCGACAGAATTGATACGAGTAGTACCGACTCCTGAGATAGTACAGCCCCGTTTCCTCATCAAACACATACCCACGATAGCGGAACGGCTGCACAGACCCCAGCGTCTCCGCCATCGAACCGCTCTTGCCAATCGGCGCACCCCATGCGTCATAAGCATAGCTAACGACAACATTCCCCGCTCCGTTCAGAAGTGCTACAATGTCGCCCTGCAAGTTCTTAACGTAAGCATAGGGAACATTATTGTAAACAACCACTGCCGGACGATTCTGTGCATCGTAGAAGAAATGCAGCTCATCCGCGCCGTGCGTCATATGCACAACATTCTTACCGTGCAGCGTGTACTTCGTCGCCACGCCGTTGACCGTTTTCTGCACACGCAAGCCGTCCGCGTTGTACACAAACTCCGCCGTCACGCCCGATTTCTGCATCTTTTGCAGCTGCCGGCCGTTCTGCCAAGTGTACGTCCACGTCCCGT
>ERZ1027036.542-NODE-542-length-20638-cov-5.957586_pt1 | contig 20638 bp, 20 predicted proteins | sample MGYA00519441_ERZ1027036 | MGnify/ENA primary metagenome ERZ1027036 (study PRJEB26926, sample SAMN06164792) | human gut metagenome | biome: ENVO:00009003; feature: ENVO:2100002; material: ENVO:00002003 | host: Homo sapiens | place: USA | collected 2012 ... | reverse complement strand
GGCAGCGTCAGATGTGTATAAGAGACAGAGGGTGCAGCGGACGGCGCGGGTCTGGGGCATGATTTCCTGCGACACGTCGAGCGCACTCGCCTGCTGCTGCATGTACTGGATATTGCGGGCAGCGAGGGCCGCGACCCGGTGGAGGATTTCGACCAGATTAACCACGAGCTGGCGAATTACGGCGAGCTGGCGGAACGTCCGCAGATTGTGGTGTGCAACAAGTCAGACCTGCCGGATTCGGAAGAAAATGTCGCCCGCTTGAAGGCGCACTTGGCAGAACTCGGCTTGGATTACCCCGTGTTTGTCGTGTCCGCAGCGACGCATCAGGGTTTTGACGCGCTGCTGGACAAAACGGGCGACATGCTGGAAGCGCTCCCCCCGATTGTGCATTTCGAGGAGGAAGTCAGCTACGACGACTCCGTCAAGCCCGGCACGTTCGAGGTTGTCCGCGACGGCGCGGTGTTCGAGGTCGTCGGCTCGTCCATGCAGCGCCTGATTGACTCGGTAAACTTCGATGACGAAGAATCCATGAGCTGGTTCCACCGCACGCTGCGCAAGTGGGGCGTCATTGACGCGCTGCGCAAGGCGGGCGCACAGGAAGGTGACACGGTTCGCATCATCGACATGGAATTTGACTTTGTGGAATAACAGGAGAAAGCAAACAATATGAACAGCAAACAGCGCGCTATGCTTCGCGGCATGGCGAACACCATGGAAACCATTCTCTACATTGGCAAGGACGGTGTCGTCCCCGGCACGATTAAGCAGGCCAGTGATGCGCTGGAGGCCCGCGAACTCATCAAGTGCGCCGTGCAGCAGGGCTGCCCGCTGACCGCGCGTGAGGCAGTGACGGAACTGTGTGCCGCGCTGGAAGCCGAGCCGGTGCAGTGCATCGGCCGCCGCTTTGTGATGTACCGTCCGAGCAAAGACAATCCCCGTATTGTGCTGGAAGACTGATGGTCACGCATCCCTTTGCCCCGGTGGTGGATGAAAACTGCCGGACGCTGATTCTGGGCAGCTTTCCGTCCGTCAAGAGCCGCGAAAACGGCTTCTATTACGGGCATCCGCAGAACCGATTCTGGAAGATGCTGGCGGCGGTGTATGCGGATGATGTGCCGGTGAGCATTACGGAGAAGACTTCCCTGCTGCTCCGGCACCATCTGGCGCTGTGGGATGTGATTGCGAACTGCGAAATCGACGGTTCGGCGGATGCGTCCGTGCGTGAGGCGGTGCCGGTGGACATTGCGCGGATTACCGACCGGGCGCACATCACGCGCGTCCTGTGCAACGGCAAGCTGGCGGGAACGCTCTACGCGCGGTACTTGCAGCCGATAATGGGCATTCCGGCGCTCGTCCTCCCCTCAACCAGCCCGGCAAACGCGATTTGGACGCTGCCGAAGCTGACAGACGCGTGGCGCAAAGCCTTGACAGACGAAAACGCGACTTTCTGCGAATAACAGGAAGCCGCGTTTTTTATACCCTATGCAGATTATGCTGCGGGTTCACTGCGAACCTCCACCGTCCAGCGGAGATTTTGCAGCCGCGCCGGGAAATCGCTGTTACGCCAGTCCGACATGCTCCATGCTGACCAGATGGCTTTGCGCCCTAAGCCGAGTGCGTCACAGCCAGCCGCTTGCAGACGGTTCAGCACATCCAAACACGCCCTCGCGGTTTCGGCGGACACGGCCTGCGAAGTCATGTCAGCACGGTCGTAGCGCAGGTTCACGCGGCAGATGGCGGTATCCTCCATTAGGCGGATGCTCGTGCTCGCTTCCGTCAGGTGAATCGCGTGTTCGGGCAGAAGCAGCTGCGTCCGGGTCAATTCGCCCTGCATCAGCAGCAGAATCTGCGTTTCCTCCGGCGTCAGGAAGTCGCGGACAAGCCCGTCCGCATCCGTCAGCCACGCGCCGCTGAGCAGGAGGCCTTCCGCCGTGCTTTCTGCGCCGCAAAGTACAGGTGATTGACGGCTGCCGAAGCGAAGCAGCACCGACGCGGCGCACGTCGGGATGACGCCCTGCTCGTGCCGCGCCTGCACCATCACATCGATGGACTTGCTGAGGCGCGTACCGTTCTCCGGAACGAGCTTTTCCGCCAGCGCCGTCGTATCCTCCTCGGTCACGGCGACGGAAGCGTGCAGGCGCAGATTCTCCACGCCGGACAAGTCGCTGAGCGTCCGCACAATCGGAATTTCCGCCGCCCATGCGCGCGAAAGCACAATCAGACGCAGCTGCCCCCAGTGCAGGCGCATCGGCGCGGCGGATTCAAGTGTTCGGAGCGCGTCAGTCAGCGTAGCGCCGGTCGCGGAAAGTGTCTGATAGCCGCCGTTCTGCTGGTATGTCGGGATGCGCACGCGGACGGTGCATTCCTGCGCGCCGCCATCAATCAGCAGGACGACACAGAAGGCGCGTTCCTCCGGCGGGAGCGCCGAGCAGCCCGTGCAGAAAAGGCAGATCAGCAGCAGACAAAGCGCGCGTTTCATGCTTTTTCCCTCCTGCAAAGCCGGACGATAGTCAATAGCAGAAGCAAAAGAAATGCCGGAACAAGCGACCATGCCGTGAGGGCGGTCAGGACGCGCCAAAGTCGGCTGATGTCGAAGAGCTGCGTCAGCGTCAGCAAGCCAATCAGCACATACGGCACCCACTTTTTCGGCTTCTGGCACGATGATGTCAGGAAGCGCGCCGCCAGCTGCGCACTGCCCGCAATGCTCAGAAAAAGCGTCATCATCAGCAGACACTGCGCAAGCGTTCGGACGGCGGGCTGCAAAAACAGCGTCGGCAGCGCAAGTCTGCTGGCAAGACTGCGCCCCGGCACGGTCAGTTCCGACGGAATCGCGAGGGACAGCAGGAGCAGAATCACAGGGCAGGGCAGCAGCCCGGCGAGCATGGCTGGGGTGCGCCTTGCCCCCTCTTCCGCCGGAAATTCCAGCAGCAGGAGCAGCATCCAGCTCATGCCCCACGCGCTGCGGATGCCGCTCAGCAGCGACGGCACGCCTTCGCCCAAGAGCGGCACGATGCCGTCCGGGTGCGCGTCGAGCAGCGCGTTGATGGCGATAATCGCGGCGGCGACAAGCAGCACATGCCGGAGCAGATAAACGCCGCGCGGCAGTCCGTCGCGGTTCAGGGCAATCAGCATCACCGACGCCGTCAGCAGCGTCAGCGTGAACTGCGAGCCACGCGCACCGATGCCCTCGGTGAAGAATGTGATGAGCGCCGTGAGGGACGCAGCGCCGTCCAGCAGGAGCGGGAGGATCAGCGCGAGCATAATCAGGATGCCGCCGAAATTCCCCAGCAGCTTTCGGGCACAGTCGGTCAGCGTCCGCGTGTGCGTTCGGCGCAGGAGCAGCCGCAAAGTGCCGTAGACGCACAGCCCCGGCAGCATACACGCGGCAGAAAGCCACCACGCGGCGCTCCCGCAAAGGGGCAGCAGCTGCGTTAAGCCGACGCGCGTCATCGACACGGCGGACAGCAGCCCAATCAGCGCATTCTGCGTCTGCCGCTGCCCGGCGCGGCGCTTCTGGATTCGCGGCATTATTGTCCTCTCCTGTCCCAGCCACGCATTCTGCCGCGTGAGCGCATATTGTTCTCGGCACTGCCCAGCCATGTCCGCCAGCGCTGCTGCCAAAGCGGATGGCGTGTCAGCAAATCGGGATTATGCGCACGCGGCGGCGAAAGCGGAGCCGCGAAGGGTGCGCCAAGGCTCGTCAGGCTGCACAGACGGACGCAAAGCGCCGTCATGAACAGGACGATGCCGTAGACGCCGAAGATGCTGCCCGCCGCAAGCAGAAGCAGCTGCCCGATGCGCACCGCCAGCCCAAGCGAATAATCCGGCACGGCATATGATCCGAGGCTGGATACCGCAACGACAATAATCAGCAGCGGATGCACAAGTTTCGCCTCGACCGCGGCTTGTCCCAGGATCAAGCCACTGACCGTGCCGAGCGTTGAACCTGTCAGCGACGGCACGCGGATGCTGGCTTCCCCGACGAGGTTGAACATGATGAGCATCAGCAGCATTTCCAGCGGCACAGACAGCGGCACTTCCGCCTGACTTTCCAGAATCGACGTGAGCAGCGCCGCCGGAAGCGCCTGCGGATGGAACGTGACGAACGCCACGAACAGCGCGGGCAGCATCAGCGCGCAGAGCAGTCCCAGCAGGCGAATCAGCCGCATGAACGTGCCGTACAGCCAGCGCGAGGACGTATCATCCGGCGTATGCAGCAGATGGAGGAGACTTGCGGGCAGCACCAGCACCTGCGGCGAACCGTCCAGCAGCAGCACAATCTGCCCTTCCAGCAGCATTGACGCGGCGCGGTCGGGACGCTCGGTCATCACGCACTGCGGCAGGAGTGAAAACGGGTGATCCTCCAGCAATTGCTCCAGCGCGCCGATGGACAGCACATGGTCAATATGTACTTCCTCCAGCCGTGCCTTCAGGCGGGACAGACTGCTTTCATCCACCGCGTTTTGCAGGTACATCACGCACAGGCTGACCGGAATCGCATCGCCAATCTGCCGCATTTCGCCAATCAGCTCCGGCGTAGGCAGAATGCGGCGAAGCAAGGTGATGCTGTCGCGGATGGACTCGTTGAACCCCTGATGCGGTCCCCTCACGACGCTTTCGGTCAGCGGCGGCGAAATCCCGCGGCGAACCGCCCCGCGCACATCGAAGCTCAGCGCGCCGTCCATACCGTCCGCCAGCACAACCGCGTGTCCTGATACCAGCTGCGCGACGATTTCCCGCACATCAAAAAACGTTTCGACTTCGCACAAGGCGACGCGCTGCCGGATGCAGCCAGCGATTTCGCCGGATGATGCCGTTTCCGCCGCATTTTGCAGGGGTGAAAGCAGATAATGCTGCATGAAGTCGGTGGAAATCAGCCCGTCCACATAGTACACCGCCGCATCGCGTGAAAACGTGCGGAAGAAGCGGACGTGCATGTCCGGATTGACCGCCCGATGCAGCTTTTCATCCAGCAGACGGCAGTTTTCCCGTAAATCACCGTTCATGCGCCATTCCCCCTTCTTTGAATACGCCAAAGGAGACCGCGCCGCCTTGTGCGCGACACGATCCCCCCTCGGAAGATTTCCCGCTTGTCCGTTACCAGCGGCACTTGTACGACGAGCACAAGCTTTCGTCCGCTTTCCCGTTGCAGCAGCATTCCTTCGGCGCAATCTGAACGTCCATCAGACCGCAGACACCGTCCTGCTCATGATGCTGGCAGCTTTCGACGGAGCAATGGATGCACTGGTTGTTCTTATGGGACATATCAGTCAACCTCCCTGATGATTTGTCACCCGCACCGGCGGGCGCAGAGTACATTCTGCCCGATTTTCTACTTGCGATTCAGGAAAAAATATGATATAGTATTTTCTTGCGCGGAAACCGCGCACCGGAGCGCATCGGACTTCCTTTCCGACAGCGCCGGGACAGGGATTTTGCCGCACGATTGTGCCGCTGACCCTGCAAAGAAAGGAGTGCTTCTATGTTTAAGAAGCTGCTGACCACCCGTTCTCTCTGTCTCTCTGCCATCATCGCCGCGCTCTACGCCGCGCTGACGCTGCTGCTTGCGACTATCTCGTATGGGCCTGTTCAGCTCCGTCTCTCCGAAGCGTTCACGGTGTTGCCGATGGTGCTGCCGCAGTCGATTCCCGGCCTGTTCGTGGGCTGCCTGATTGCAAACATCTTCAACCCGTCGCCGTCGATTTTCGATATCGTCTTCGGTTCGCTGACGACGCTGCTGGCGGCTTATGGCACTTATAAGCTGCGCAACAAGCCCCTTCTGGCGGCGGCTTCCCCCATTGTGCTGAATGGTCTGATTGTCGGCACGATGGTTTGGGCGCTTTCGCACGAGTTCCCGCTGCTGATTCAGATTGGTCTGATTGCCTTGGGCGAGTTCGGCTCTGTTTTCGTCGGCATGGTGCTGCTGACGGTCTTGAAGTCGCGCGTGGACTTTAACAAAATCAGCAAGATGTAATTTTCTTCATCCTTTCCGGCGGAATCCGGCATTCGTGCCGCGCATTCCGCCTTTTTATTTTGCGCGTTTGCCCGCGAAATATGAAAAGACGGTGAAAATTGCGAAAATCCTTTCATTATAGGCGGAAATGTGCTATAATACAGGATGGATTGTTTTAAGCATTCGCGAAACCCTTCGCTGATGCTTTGGAATTTCAGGAGGACTGATGGTATGAATCATGCCGCGCTTATTCTGGCGTCGGGGTCGCCGCGCCGCCGGGAACTGCTTTCGCTGACGGGGCTGCCGTATGTGGTGGATGCGCCGGAGGTGGACGAAAGCTGCGCCTTGCCGCCGGAAGAAGCGGTGCAGGAAATCAGCCGCCGCAAGGGGCTTGCGGGCGCTGCGGCGCATCCGGGCTGCGTGGTGCTGTCGGCGGATACGCTGGTGGCGGTGGATGGGAAGGCATTGGGCAAGCCGCACTCCGAGGAGGAAGCGTTCCAGATGCTGTCCCTGCTGTCCGGGCGGTGGCATCAGGTGTACACGGGCGTGTGCGCCGTGGATGCGCAGGGCATGGTTCATCAGCGGGTCGTGGGGACGCAGGTGCATTTCTGCCCGATGACGGAGGAGGAAATCCGCCGCTATATCGCCACGGGCGAACCGATGGACAAGGCGGGCGCATACGCGGTACAGGGCATTGCCGGGCTGTGGATTGACAAACTCGAAGGCTCGTACAGCAACGTGATTGGCCTGCCGATGCACACCGTGCGCGAACTGCTGGACGAATGCGGACTGCACTGCTGGCGCGCCTGACGCCGGATGATGAATTTGATTGAGGGATGGTACAGATATGCACTTCAAAGCGCCAGACATTGGGCTTGACCTTGGAACCTGCAATACAGTTGTCTATGTGAAGAACGAGGGCATCGTCATCAGCGAACCGACGCTGGTGATTTCGCGGCGCGGCGACAAGAAGCCGATTGCCGTCGGCGAGGATGCACAGCGTATGTATGGGCGCACCAGCGACGCGGAAATCGCCATTCACCCCATCCGCAACGGCATGATTGCCAATTACGACGCAACGGTGCTGCTGCTGCGTGCTTTCATCAGCAAGGCGGTTGGCGAAAGCAACCTCGTCAAGCCGCGGCTGGTCATGTCCATTCCGTCGGAAATTGACGAAGTGAACCGTAAAGCGCTGACAGCGGCGGTTCGCGCGTGCGGACTGAAGAAGGTCTACCTGATTGAAAAGCCTTTGGCGGCGGCGATTGGCGCAGGTCTGTCCGTCTTTGAGCCGGAAGGCTGCATGGTGGTGGATGTCGGCGGCGGAACGACGGAAGTGGCAGTCGTGTCGCTGGGCGGTCTGGTCGTCAGTCAGTCCATCCCCGTTGGCGGCGTGAAAATGGATGAAGCCATCGTCAACCATATTAAACATGAGTTTAAGATGCTGATTGGCGCAAAGACAGCTGAGGATGTAAAACTTGACCTTGCTTCCGCCCTGCCGCAGGAGAACGGGTCGAGTGTGCGCATCCGCGGGCGCGACCTGCTCTCCCCCAGCGCGCTGGAAATCGACTATACCGCACAGCAGGCGTACGGCGCGGTTCGCGAGCCATGTCGGGCGATTCTGACCGCTATCAAGTGGGTCTTGGAGCGCACGCCGCCGGAGCTGGCATCCGATATCATGAAGAACGGCATTTATCTCACCGGCCGCGCTGCGCAGCTGTATGCGTTGGATCAGTACATCGCCAATGAATTGAACATACAGGTCATTCTGGCGAAAGACCCCGGCGACTGCACGGTGCTGGGGCTGGGCTACATCGTCGAGAATCTTGCGCTGCTCGCCCAGCAGGGACGCATGCCGCAATTGAACTGATGAGCGGATTCCCCTATTCTTTGAAGGAACTGAGGTGATCGATTCGTCATGGCGAATCAGAAGAACGGCAAAAATCGCGGTGAAACCCCTGCCAGCCGCGACGGTTTCTATTTTGATGACGATTTGGACAGCGTGACAGCGGGACTTCCCACGGGTGACGAGCCGGGGGAAGACGAAGTGCCCGACCTGCCGCCGGATGAGGACAACGTGCCGCCGACGGAGGGCTACAATTCCACGGGCATCCGCATGATTGGGCTGAACAGCGCCCACAGCGAGCAGGATGACGAGGGCATTGACCGCGGCCGCCGTCCGGCACGTCCGACCATGGAGTTTTACATGGAGGATAATCTGGAAGCTGAGTACGCGCCGGAAAAGGAAACGCCGCCGGAAGAAGCACCCGAAGCGGGCAGCGACGCGCAAATCGACCGCGGCTACGGGCAGAAGCCCCGCGCAGCAGACGAGAAAAAGCGCGGCAAGAAGAAAAAGGGGCATCCTGTTCTGCGCACGATTCTGGTGTGGACGGTCAGCGTGATACTGCTGGGCATTATTGGCATCATGGCGTTGTCCCGCACGATGTACCAAGATTCTTCCCTGCTGACGCTGCCGGAAAACGCCATTTCTTCTGCCGTCACCCCGGTGCAGACGTGGTTCTCCGGCATCGTGCAAAGCATTTCGGATTACTTCTACATGGTGCGCCTGCGCTCGAACTGGGAGGCGGAGTATAACCGCGTCGTAGCGGAAAACATGGAGCTGGCCTCCGTCGTCGCCCGCAACGCCGAACTGGAAAAGCAGCTGTCGCAGTTCACGAACATGCAGGAGGAAATTGTCACTAACGCGAACATGAATCCACTGACGGCGCAGGTGATTGCCCGCGAACAGGGCACCTATTTCTCCGTGTTCACGGTCAACAAGGGCAGCCGCGACGGGGTGGAGCCGTACATGGCGGTCACAATTTCCGGCGCACTCGTCGGTTTCACCGAAACCGTGTACGACACTTCCTGTACCGTCCGCACGATTATCGACTCCGACGCTTCGATTGCCGGCATGATTCAGTCCAGCCGCGATCAGGGCATCGTCAGCGGTACGCTCGGCGTGGACGGCACGGCGCTCTGCCGCATGTACTATCTGCCGGATGATTCCCTGCCGCGTCCGGGTGATCAAGTGGTCACTTCCGGCGTGGGCTTCTCCTTCCCCAAAGGCATCCCGATTGGCACGGTGCGCGAATCCACCCGCGGCATGGAAGGCAATAAACAGTACGTCGTCATTGAACCGCAGGCGGACTTCCAGCACTTGGAGTACGTCATCATCCTGCGTTACAAGCCGGAAGCGGAAGCCATCGAAGGACGCGACTCCACGGCAGTATACAACGAGTACGTTCCGCTGGTGACAGCTCGCCCCTATCCGACACTGAAAATCGGCTCGACGCTCATGTTCGGCGCAACGGCGACCCCGACGGAAGTGCCGTCCGTGACACCAAGCCCGACCGCCAGCCCGACACCGTCGCCCTCGCCTACGCCGTCGCCTGTGCCCACACCGCGCGGAACGGTCTATGAGTACAACTCGACGCTGCTCAACCCGACGGCAACCCCGTCTCCGACACCCACGCCAAGCCCGACGCCTGTCCGGACGCTCAATCCGGGCGACCTTGACTGGGAGGAATAAGCCGTGCGCAACGTGTTTTGGCGACAAATCCGCCTGCTTCTGGTTGTTTTCATCGGCTATCTTTTCCATGTCACGGTGATGGCGCAGCTGGACACGACGGTCAGCATCAATCTGCCGCTGGTGATTTTATCGGTAGTGATTGTCGGCTATCCGCGCTATAAGGCGTTCTGGGTCGGCGCGGTGTACGGCATTCTGCTGGAAACGATGGTGCCGGGTGTGAAGCTGCTCAACCTCGTGTTCTACCCAATCTGCGCGATGCTGATGTCGCTGTTCTTCACCGACAAGAGCGCCGCCAGATTGCAGTACGACATGTCGAACCACCGCCGGGGGCGCAACCGCAGTGTTTATCTGCGCACGCCCCTGTGCGCCCTGTGCGCGACGCTGCTGTATGAGGCCGTAAGCATCATCTATATCGCAATGAGCAGCGCGGAACTGACAAGCGCTTTCTTCACCCGTGCGCTCACCGATGCGCTGATGACGACGCTGACCGCGGTTGTGCTGATGTGGCCGCTGCGTCGGCTGCTCGGCTTCGGCGCGCCGGTATCCAAAGCAATGGCAAAAGGCTGATTTCGGGTCAGCCGGGTGAATTATGTTATTTTTCCCTGTGAAAGGAGGCTGAATTGTGAACCAATATCAGCAAGATCACGGCAACGCGCCGGAACAGGTGAAGGGTCGCTTTCTGGTCTTTGTGATTATCCTTATCTTGATGTTTGCCTATCTGTTTGTCGGTCTGGTGAATTTGCAGCTGAAGAGCAGCGAGGGATATTCCACAAAAACGGAATCCACCCGCTTAAAGACGATTCCCCTGACCGGCAAGCGCGGGAATATCACCGACGCGAACTCCGTGATTCTCGCCACGGACGAAATGGTCTACAATGTTACCTTCTATAAAGACGCCAGCGAAAGCTCCTCCAGCGTTTACAAGACATATACGCAGTCAATTATTGACACGTTGAAAATTATCGAACGCAACGGCGGCAAGCTGGCATTCAGCTATGTCATTCAGCGCAGCGAAGAGACGGGCGAATGGGAGTTCAATTTCGGTTCGGGCGTGTCCGATGCGACGCTGCAGACACGCGAAAGCCAATGGCGCTCCAACAACTATGTGACCGCGAAGAGCTACCCCACGCCGGAGGACTGCCTGGTAACGCTCAAGCACCGCTACCGCATGGTCAACTCCGCCGAAGAGGAAGAGGAAGTCCGCGCGGCGTACATCGAAAAGCGCGGCGACGACAGCGGCTACGTCCCCTGCATCATCGTTGATGAGGACACGATGCTCAAAGTCATGGCTGTCTTTTCCGAAATGCAGATGAACCTGTACAACTCCCTGCCGATTACGATTGCGAAGAACGTTCCCTTCGAGACGGTGACGGAGATTGAAACGAAGTCGATGATGCTGCCCGGCATGGACATTTCCGAAAGCACACAGCGTGTCTACCCCAAGCAGACGCTGGCGGCGCAGGTCATCGGCTATATCGGCAAGATTCCTTCGCGCACGATGTGGCTGACACTGCAAGCAAAAGGGTACAGCTACAACGACACCATCGGCCGCGACGGCATTGAATCGTCGATGGAGGATTGGCTGACGCAGAACAGCTCCCTGCGCAAGGGCAGCCGCGTCGTCGAGCGCAACAACTGGTCGAAAATCGTGCGCGAAATCTCCTACACAGAGCCGTCGGACGGCAACAATGTTAAGCTGACGCTGGATGTGAACTACCAGACCGTGGCGGAGCGCGCGATTGCCTCCAACGTCGCCCGCATCCGCGACAAACAGGAGGATTTGATGGTCTCCAGCAAGTGGCTGGAAGATAACCGCACGCTGATTGCCACCTACGACTGGGAGCATTACCCGCTGGAACTGGCAGAACACGGCGTGATGCTTGTGCTGGACATGCAGGCGCGTGTGCTGGCCATGGCGAACTACCCCACCTACGACCTGAACGCGCTGGTTGCAGGCGGCGACGAGGCGCGCGCAATTCTGTCCGATGACCGTAACCTGATGCTGAACTACGCCATCGGCTCGCGCGCAACCCCCGGCTCGATTTTCAAGATGGTGACGGGCTTCGGCGCGCTGGACTCCGGCGTGTTGAAGCCGGACGAGATGATTTCGGACATGGGCTACTACACCGCCTACAACTCCGACTTGTCCACCGCTCCGAAGTGCTGGATTTCCGAGGGCTACCGCAGCCAGCACTACTACCAGACGATTGTGGAAGGGCTGGAGCACTCCTGCAACTACTTCTTCTATGAGTGCGGCAGCCGTCTGGGCGAGACACGCCTATATCAGTATGCTGCCGCGTTCGGGCTGACGAGCAAAACCGGCATTGACCTGCCCGGCGAAGTCCGCAGCGTCGTCGGCAGTCAGAACACGCTGTACGACCCGACGAAGCCGGTGGGCGAATCGTCGCAGGACACTTCGCGCCCGATTATCGTTTTCAACTCCATCAAGTCGCACCTGAAGAAGTGCGGTGAATCGCGCGGCATGGAATACGACAATGAGCGCCTGTCCTCCTGCGCCAAGCGCCTGATGGACATGGCGGTGGCATACCCCGAATCCTCGTGGGTAGAGAACATGCGCACCATCCTGATGGAAGAGCTGAACATGCCCCGCTCGATGGTGTATTCCAACTCCGTCATTACGGACACCTACAACTACATCAACGATATTAAGTGGGGCGGTTCGCAGACGATTCTGACCGCCATCGGACAGTCGGTGACGACGGTGACGCCAATTGCCGTCGCGCGCTACGTCACGGCAGTTGCCAACGGCGGCAAGGTCTACAACGTCTCCATCGTCGATTCCATCATCTCTCCGGAAGGCGAAGTGCTTTCCCGCCGCGACCCGGTGCTGATCAACGACCTGAACGACACAAACGGATACTTCAACCTCATCCACAAAGGGATGAAGGGCGTTACGGACGATACTGGTACTGCTAAACGCTACTGGAGCGACTTCAAATGGCAGAAAAAGATGGGTGCAAAAACAGGAACGGCGCAGGTCAACCAGATTGACCTTGAAAACAACGGCTGGTTCGTCTGCTTTGCTCCGCTGGACAACCCGAAGGTCGCCATCGTCGTCTATGTGCCGCACGGGTATTCCGGCGCCATGTGTTCCTACGCCGCGAAGGACTTCCTGAACTGGATTTTCCCGGAATGGGACAAGAGTGATGTAGACTACGACCTGCCGATTGGCAACAGCCTTGCGCCATAAGGAGGGCTTGCACAAATACATGGGTACAGCTTGGATTATTGCTTCCGGCAAAGGCGGAGTGGGCAAAAGCACCCTCTCCGCCTGCCTCGGCATGGAAATTGCGCGAAACGGCCAGCGTGTCTGCATTGTGGATGCGGATATCGGCCTGCGCGATCAGGATGTGCTGCTGGGCGTGCAGGATTGCATTGTGTATGATATTCTGGATGTTGCGAACGGCATTTGCCCGGTGGATGATGCGCTTGTCGTGCCAAAGCCGGACGCGCTGCCGAATCTGTCTCTCCTGCCCGCCAGCCAGTTCGCCCGCGCGAAGGAGCTGGAGGCCAAGGCATTCCGCAAAATTCTGCGGACGCTCAAAAGCAATTTCGACCACGTTCTCATTGATGCGCCGGCGGGCATTGAGCGCAGCCTGCGCGGTCTGCTGAGCAATGAAATCAACGAGTGCGTGCTGGTCTGCACGCCGGACGATGTATGCATCCGCAACGCGGAGCGAACAGCGAGCGTCCTGCGCAAAAAGGGGCTGACGGCGCAGCGCGTGATTGTCAACCGCCTGAATCCCGACTACATCCGCCGGGGCGAAATGTACGCCGCACAGACTGTCGCGCTGACGCTGGACATGCCGCTGCTGGGTGAAATTCCGGAGGATGCGGAAATTTACCGTGCGCTGCTGCATCATCAGAGCGTGATGGAGGGCGAAAGCGAGGGGCGCAATGCCATTGCCCGCATCGCCCTGCGCATGACGACGGACGAGGACGTGCCGCTGCCGGAATACGGGCAGAAGCGGACACTCTTCCAGCGCCTGTTCCAGCGCCGCAAAAAAGGAGATGAGAAGCATGTTCGCTAATGCCAGCCGCCGTTCGCGCGCGCATGTGGATGTGCCGCTGATTCTGATGGTGTTTGCGATGTGCTTCTTTGGCATCTACGCCGTCTGTGTGGCGACGTACTCCATCAACTCCACCGCCACGAACCTCTTGGAACACATCTTGGAATCCTCCTCGACACTCCGCCAGTGCTTCTTCGTGCTGGTGCTTGCGCCGCTGGTCATGACGCTGATTATCCTCTGCCCCTACCACCTGATTCGCCGCTTCACGCGCGCCATGTACATCGGCACAACCGTGCTGGTACTTGTCGTGTGGGTTTTCAACCGCGCTGAAGGCGTGAAGGCATGGCTGGACATCATCTGGGACATGACGATTCAGCCGTCCGAGTTCATCAAACTGGCAATGATTCTGATGCTGGCGCAGCGCCTGAGCCAATCGGAGCATCCAATGAGCACCTTCCGCGACTTCATCGAAATCATGGCAATGCTCCTCGTGCCGTGCGCAATCGTTCTCTTCTCCGGCGAAACAGGTTCCGCTATCGTTGTGGTGTTCGCGTTCGCGTGTATGCTGCTGTTCGCCAACGTCCGCTGGCGGCTGCTGATTACGATGGCTGTCGTCGCGATTCTGCTCGTTCTGGCGCTGTACGGCTTCATGGTCGCCACGGGCAGCGATGACTACCGTCTGGCGCGCATCGTCGCATTCCTGAATCCTGATTTGTCCCCGCAGGGTGACGCGTACCAGATGCGCCAGTCGCAGATGACCATCGGCGCGGGCGGCTTGACGGGCATCGGCACATTCGTCGATGGCTCGATGAGTCAGCTGAACTACGTCCCCGCCGACTGGACAGACTTCATTTTCGCCACCATCGGGGAAGCGTTCGGCTTTGCCGGCTGCAGCATCATCATGCTGTGGTACCTGGCGATTATTCTGCGTATGCTCTACCTCGCGCGCTACACCTACGACCGGCAGGGTATGCTCATCATCATCGGCGTGATTGGCATGCTGCTCTTCCACGTTTTCGAGAACATCGGCATGACGCTGGGGCGGCTGCCGATTACCGGCATTCCCCTGCCGTTCCTCTCCTATGGCGGTTCAAACATGGTCACGAACATCGGCGGCATTGCGCTGGTGTTGAATGTGACGAAGAACCGCCAGCTGACGCAGATTGATTCCAGCCGGAAATTTTACAGTTTCTATGCCAAATATACCAAATAATCAAGGAGATTGACGATTATGCCGCCTACAGTTCGATTCACCCGTGATGCTGTTCTCCATGCTGCCTGCCAGCTTATGCGCCGCGAAGGCATGGAAGCCCTCAACGCCCGCGCGATTGCCAAGGAACTCGGCGGCTCAACGCAGCCGATTTTCCGCCTGTTCACCAACATGGAGGATTTGCACCGGGAGCTGATTCTCTACGTCGCGCGCCAGTTTCAGGCACACGCGGAGGCAGATATGGCGCAGTCCGACTCGCCTTATATCCAGCTCTGCACAACGTATCTGCTCTACGGCCGCGACGAGCCGGAGCTGTTCAAGCTGCTGTTCATGCGCGACCGCATCAGCGAGGGGCAATACAGCGACCAGACGAATTTTGACCTTGTGTTCAACATCATCAAGAAGGAAACGCCGCTGGACGACGAAACCGCCCTGCGCTTCTTTGAGCGCACATGGCTGTTCATTCATGGGCTGGCGGTCTGCATTGCGACGAAGTACATTCCCTGTCAGGATGAAAGATACCTCATCAGCATGGTCAAGGAAGCCTACAACGCCGCCGTCAAGATGATGAACCTTGAGGGCGTGCTGAAATTGCAGGAAATCTGATTCGCGGAGGGTGAGCGCATGACCGACGAGACGATTCGCGCGAAGCTGTCTGGCATCCGCTGCTTTCTGCTGGACATGGATGGTACGTTCTATCTGGGCGACCGCATCATTCCCGGCGGACTGGAATTTCTGGACGCGTTGGAAAAGACGGGGCGCACTGCGCGTTTCCTGACGAACAACTCCAGCCGCTCCGCCTCGACGTATGCCGAAAAGTTGGCGCGGATGGGCGTTCCGGCGGCGTATCGCGACGTGATAACATCCGGGCAGGCGGCGGCGCGGTACTGCCTGACGCACTTTCCGGGCAAAACCGGCTATCTGCTGGGGAATCCCGTGCTTCGGGCGGAATTGACGGCGATGGGGCTGCGCTTCTGCGATTCGGACGACGCGGATTATGTGCTGGCGGCGTTTGACACGACGCTCGATTACGGCAAGCTCTGCCGCGTCTGCGACCTCATCCGCACGGGCAAGCCGTATATCGCGACGCATCCTGATTTCAACTGCCCGACCGAGCATGGGTTCATCCCCGACCTTGGCGCGTTTATGGCACTGATTCACGCCAGCACTGGGCGCTGGGCGGATGTGGTGATTGGCAAGCCGAACCGCGGTATTGTGGATGAAGCCCTTGCGCGCACCGGCTTTGCGCTGCATGAGATGGCGATGGTGGGCGACCGGCTCTACACAGATGTTGCGACCGGCGTGAATCACGGCATGACGGGCATTCTCGTCCTCTCTGGCGAAGCAAAACGCAGCGATGTAGACACATCGGATGTAAAGCCTGACCTGATTTTCGGCAGGCTTTCGGATATAATACCATATCTCTAAGTAAGGGAGCGAAAACACGTGCTGAACACCATGTTTCCGACCATCAACCGGGAAAGTTCCATGCTCGGCTTCGGCTGTATGCGCTTTCCAACAACACCGGACGGCAAAATTGACGAATCCGAAGCGATTCGCATGATTCGCCACGCCATCGACAACGGCGTCCGCTACATCGACACGGCGTATCCGTATCACGGCGGCGAAAGCGAAATTGTTGTCGGCAAGGCGCTCAAGGACGGCTACCGCGAGAAGGTCATCCTGACAACAAAGCTGCCCGTCTGGCTCGTCAAGACGCATGAGGACATGATGAAGTTCCTCGACGAGCAGCTGAAAAAGCTTGACACGCCGTATGTGGACTTTTACATTCTTCACGCAATGAACAACGAGCGCATGGACGCAATGCAGAAGCTGGACTACAAACGCTTCTATGCTGAAGCTATCGCGCAGGGCAAGGTGCGCTATCCCGGCTTCTCCTTCCATGACGACGCAAAGGCGTTCCTGTGCATCCTGCACGACTGGGATCAGTGGGGCATGTGTCAGGTGCAGATGAACATCCTCGACGACGAGAATCAAGCGACGCTTGAGGGCATCCGCGAAGCGGGTCGGCGCGGCGTGGGTGTCGTCGTCATGGAACCCCTGCGCGGCGGTCTGCTTGCGAATCCCCCGGTGGATGTGAAAGCGGTTTACGACGCGTATGCCGTGCAGCGCAGTCCGGTCGAATGGGGCTTCCGCTACCTGTACGCAATGCCTGAAGTCATCACGATTCTCAGCGGCATGAGCACATGGGAGCAGGTGACGGATAATCTGCGCATTTTCGACATGGCGAAGCGCCCGACGCTGACCGACGAGGAACTTGCGCTCTACCAGAAGGTCAAAGCAACGTACCTTGCGCGGAGGAAAACACGCTGCACGGGCTGCAAATATTGCCAGCCCTGCCCGATGGGTGTGCAGATTCCGCGCATTTTCCAAGGCTACGACGCCGCCATGCTCCGCGCGGACAGCTCCTTCAAGGCTGGATACGCCCAGATTCAGGCAGATCATGCGGATGCGTCGCAGTGCATCCACTGCCGCAAGTGCGAACGTGTATGCCCGCAGCACCTGCCGATTACACGCTTCTTGCAGGAAATTCACACGGCATCGACAGCAGAGTAAATCGCCATATTTAAGATAACACCGCACAAATGAGGTGGTGGCTGCCGGAAAAGACATCGCCAGCCGCGCCGCCGAGCTGTGCGGTGCTGCTTTAGCAAAACGCTCCTGAACACGCGTCAGGAGCGTTTTATGTTGCGCGAATCGCGGTTGACAACGGGAATTTGCAGCAGTAGAATAGAAATAATGGGATTTTGCCAGAAAACAAGAAAAGAGGCGAACCATCCAATGAAACACCAACTTCTTGCGCTGCTGCTTGGCAGTTTGCTGCTGCTTGGACTTCCGGCGGCGTGCGCGGACACCCCCACGATGACTGTCCTGATGTACATGTGCGGCACGGATTTGCAGAGTGACTGCGTGAACGACCTGTACGAGATGTGCGCGGCGGACATCCCGAACAACGTGACAGTCGTCGTGCAGGCAGGCGGCGCGAGCCAGTGGGACGACAGCCGCCTGCGTGCGAACCACATCAACCGCTTTACGATTGCGGACTACGATTTTTCCGACGTTGAAGTCTGCGCATGGCAAAGCATGGGCGCGCAGAACACGCTGGAGGATTACCTGACTTGGGCGACTTCCACCTACCCCGCCGATCGCTACATGCTGATCTTCTGGAATCACGGCGGCGGATCGACGAGCGGCGTCTGCTTCGACGAAACAGCGGATTACGATGGGTTGACAATTCACGAAATCAACGACGCGCTGTACAACTTTACAGAAGCTAATCCCGATTTTCATCTGGATCTCATCGGCTTCGACGCCTGCTTGATGGCAACCTACGAAGCGGCTGCGCACATGCAGTATTACGCTGATTTCATGGTCGCCAGCGAAGAACTGGAGCCGTCGCTCGGCTGGAATTATGCGTGGCTGAATGCGCTGGGCGAAAATCCAGCCCTTGACGCGCAGGGCATCGGCGTTGCGATTGCGGATGCGTACATGGAAGCCTGCCTGGGCGAAAACCCTGATGATTATCTCAGCATGAGCGTCCTCTACTTGCCGGCAATGGATTATTTGGTCAGCACAATGGAGACATACGCATCGTATCTCTCGCAGGCGCTGGACGCTGGGCAATTGTCTACCTTCAGCCGTGCCCGCCAGCGCATGTATGCCTTTGGCGATTTTGACAGCGCAACATCCGACATGGTGGATATGATGGCGCTGATTGACGGCACGCGTACCATTGCGCCGCAGACCGCAGACGTCCTGCAAACCGCCTACGAGCGCGTCGTGCGCTACAACGTCGGCACGCGGAAATTCGACTACCTGACGGGCATGAGCGTCTATTTCCCGTCCGGAAGCTACGAGGGCGACGGCTGTCAGGAGACAATTCCGCGCATGACGGAGTTCACGCGCGGCTATGCGGAGCTTCGCAGCGGCGGCAATTACGTCTTCAGCGCGCAGGTTCCGCAGCAGGTCACGACCAGCAGCGTGTTCACCGGCAACCTGACAGACGCGTTTTTCTCCCCCGCCAGTACGTTCACCGTAAGCGAAACGCCTCTTGCGGTGGAAGCAGATGCGGTGGATTTACCTGACGTTGTGCCGACGTTCACATCCATGAACGACGCGTTCTTCACCGGCAGTCTCATACCGGACGATTCTGCCATGGACGATTGGCTGGACATGGACGATGATTCCGCCTATATGTGCAGCATGATGCTCAGTCAGGACGAGCTGAACAACTTGAGCATGGTCGAGGGCTTGCTGTACTTGGATGGCAGCGACGACGAGGATACGTTCTACATCGAAATGGGCGCAATGCAGAACGCCGCCATTGACTGGGAAAGCGGCGAAATCATCAGCCAATTCGACGGCACTTGGCCGATGCTGGATGACCAAATTGTGATGATGTACGACCAGCTTGTCAATGGCGGAATGCGCCGAAGTGTGATACCCGTCCGCTGCAACGATGTCGAGGGGTATCTGCTGGTGATGCGGCGGAGCTACAGCAGTGGCTGGACGATTGTCGGCTTCACGCAGGGGTACGACGATGCCGGACTCCCCGTTCGCGGCAGCGCTCCCCTGACCGAGGGCGACGTGGTGACACCGATTTACAACGTGTTATATGAGGACGAGGACGGCGAATTGCAGGAAATGACAATGGATGGCGACCCGATTGTGGCAGGTAAAGACGGTTTCATAGACTTCGGTTTCTACTCGCTCGAAGGCAGCGACGCGACCTACCTCTACTGCTTCTGCCTGACTGACATTTACGGTGAAATTCAACTGTCTGATTTCATCAGCTTTGAATTATAAAAAGGAGGTTAATCTCATGAAACGACTGGTTTCTCTGCTCTGCGCGCTTTGCCTACTTTTTTCTTTCGCCTTTGCGGAGAATTACGCAGCGACGAACCCCTATACCATCGACGACATCGGCATGACGCTGGCACTCCCTGACGTGCTGAGTGTCACCAGCTGTGACGTGGGCGAAACGACGATTGACCTGCGCCTCGCTTACAATGGGCGTAATGATGTCAGCTACGCCGTCGCCATCAACTACGACGAAACGCTGGAGGATTATGTAACTATCAGCCTGCCGGAAGAGAATCTGCAAGCAATGATTGACTACTATCAATCCATGTACACAGGCGGCAACCCGGGTTTGGTAGCGTATGACGAGGACGATGATTACGCTGCATTGACCCCGTTCTGTGCGGGCGGCAAAGGGCAGGACGGCAACATGTACTGCATTTTCGTCTGCGTGCTGTACGGATACACCATCACGGTTGTCGGCGGCACATCGGCGGATAGCTTCGATGATGACACATACGGCGCAGCATTCAACCTGTACTGGTCAACCGTGACGAGTTTTGTGGACTGCATGACGGAAGAATAAGCGGATTTGTGCGCACTGGATGAGAGCAAATCTCTCCAGCGCGCCTTTTGTTGTACGCAAAAAAAGGTGGCTTCCATCCCTTTTGCAGGGACAGAAGCCACCAGAGATGCGTATTCGTTAGCCGCTATGCGCTTTGCAGCGCCAAACGTCTTACTTGCCCATCTTTTCGAGGATTGCGGCATGAGCAGCAGCCAGACGCGCAATCGGCACACGGAAAGGCGAGCAGGAAACGTAGTTCAGGCCAACCTTGTGGCAGAACATCACGGAGCTCGGATCGCCGCCATGTTCGCCGCAGATGCCCAACTTCAGGTTCGGACGGGTCTGACGGCCCAGCTTTGCAGCCATCTGCACCAGCTTGCCAACGCCGTCCGTGTCCAGACGAGCGAAGGGATCGCTCTCGAAGATCTTGTTGTCGTAGTAGGCGCCGAGGAACTTGCCAGCGTCGTCACGGGAGAAGCCGAAGGTCATCTGGGTCAGGTCGTTCGTGCCGAAGGAGAAGAAGTCCGCT
>ERZ1027036.535-NODE-535-length-20850-cov-14.475787_pt1 | contig 20850 bp, 19 predicted proteins | sample MGYA00519441_ERZ1027036 | MGnify/ENA primary metagenome ERZ1027036 (study PRJEB26926, sample SAMN06164792) | human gut metagenome | biome: ENVO:00009003; feature: ENVO:2100002; material: ENVO:00002003 | host: Homo sapiens | place: USA | collected 2012 ... | reverse complement strand
GATTAGAAATGAATGTTAAAATATAGATAACAAAAAGGTGCTACCTATAACAACGGTTCGCCTGATCATTTACTTAGTTAAAATAACCGTTCAGTTTCCAGGCTGGGGCGGTTATTTTTTTGTGGTCTTACTGCCATTGGAACCAATCGCATATCCAAGACCAAATGAGGTTAAACAGAGACTGAGCACTGCAATCAAGGTATCGACTGTAAGCATAAGCGAAGTCCTCCTTCCATCAGATTTCTCGAATGAGAGCATATCTATGTAAACGGAGCTATAGACTCCCCGCAAAAAGCGAACCGCCATCTACACGTCTACGTGTGGTAGCACCTATAATAATTATATCGAATATTTGTTCTATTTTCAAGATAATTTACTATAAATTTTATATAAATGGTTAATATAAAAAACCGGCAGCCAATGGCTGCCGGTTTTCGATGAAAGAAAGGTTAAATTATGATGAAAAACAAGAGTCTAACATTCCGGTTCGATAAGTCCGTATGTATGTCCTTTTCTCTTGTAGACTACATTTACTTCGTCATTCTCTGCATTTCTGAATACGAAGAAATCGTGGCCTGAGAGCTCCATCTGGATGCATGCATCCTCAGGATACATAGGCTTCATACCAAATCTCTTGGTACGGACAATCTTGATTTCCTCGTCCTCTGCATCGTCTGCCTCCACGAAATCATCCTGGAATATCGCCGGTGCATACTTCTTTGCGGAAATCTTGGTTCTGTATTTGCGAAGCTGTCTCTCGATTACTTCCTCTACTAGGTCAATTGATACATACATATCACTGCTGACCTGCTCTGAACGGATAACATGTCCCTTAGCCGGGATAGTAACCTCAATTTTCTGTCTATCCTTTTCTACGCTGAGTGTAACGTATACGTCTGTGTCCGGTTTAAAAAACTTCTCCAGCTTTGACAGCTTCTCCTCTACTGCCTGCTTAAGCCCCTCTGTTAATTCGATGTTTTTTCCTGAAATTGTTATTCTCATGATGTCCAACCCCTTTATCGTTTATTTGATACGTTGTCTGTATCATGTAAATATTATACCATAAATTTCGTTTTCATCAATCATTTTTATGCAATTTATATAAATAATCAAGGGTTTATTTACGGTTTTTCGCGAAATCGCTTGATTTCGCTATGATTAGGGATTTCATCAGAATAAAAAACATCAAGTCGAGTGATTTTTTATACACTATCGCAACATTTCTCAACTACAACAGCACATCTAAGCTATCACAACGTTTCTAAGCTACCACAGCGCATCTAACCTATCCCAGTGCCTCAAGCTGAGAGGAAAGCTCCTCCCACGCCTCCATATCAATAAGGATTTCTTCCTCGAGAGCGTCTATCTCGTTTTGGATTTCCGTGAGCTTTGAGTAGCTTGACTGATACTCCGGCTTCATGAGCTCAGCCTTGAGCTCATCGAGCTTTGCTTCCTTGACCGCCAGGTCCTCCTCGGCCTTTTTGACCTTTTTTTGTATCTTTGAACGCTCCTTGCCCGGGTTGTAGTATGCCTTGCCGGTTGATGAGACAGCCATGCCGCCTGCCTGGGCTGCGCTATTTGCATTGGTGCTTTCGCCCACATTACCTGCTGCACCGGTTTGTGACGTGCTCCGTTTTACATCACTGCCTGTCTGACTGCTGCCGTTCTGGCTTATCGCGCCGCCAAATATTGCATTGCCTCTGTATACATTTTTGCTTTCCTCAGCCTCACGATCGAGCTTTTCCTGATACTGCTCATAGCCAAACTGATAGAGATTGGTCGTGCCATCCTCGAACACAAGCAGCTGTGTGGCTACCTTTTTCACAAAATATCTGTCGTGTGATACAAAAATCAGTGTGCCCCTGTAGTCCTTAAGCATGCTCTCTAGCGTTTCCTTGCCTACGATATCCATATGGTTAGTTGGCTCATCGAGCACGAGCACGTTCGGTCTGGTCTTTAAAATCTTACAAAGCGCCAGTCTGACCTTTTCTCCTCCAGATAGCATATTTACGTTTTTGAACACGTCATCCCCTGAAAAAAGGAAGGCTCCGAGTGCATTTCTGGCCTCGGTTTCCGTGAGATTCGGATACTCATCCCAGAAATCATCGAGCACAGTCTTGTTGCTTGTATACATGGCCATCTGCTGGTCGAAATATCCTATCTGCACGTTGGTTCCAAAGCGGTACTCGCCTGAAAGTGCAGGGATCTTACCCACGATAGTCTTTAAAAATGTCGATTTTCCAAGTCCGTTTCCGCCAAGTATGCCAAGCTTTTCGCCTCTTTTCAAATCAAGCGACACTACGGAGAGCGGATGGTCATAGCCGATTGCAAGCTCTGATGTATAAAGCACATCGTTTCCGGTCTCCTTTTCGGGCTGGAAATTGGCATGGAAGGTCTTGTTGTCGTACTTGTCCGGCGCCTCGATAATCACCATGCGGTCGATAGCCTTCTGCTTTGACTGCGCCATGGATGTCTTGGTCGGCTTGCCCTTGAAGCGCGTAACCATACGCTGCAAACGTTCTATCTCCTTCTGCTGGGCGATGTGATCCTTCATCTGCTTGTCGTAGTTTTCCTTTTTGCGGGCGATAAAATTGGTATAATTGCCCGGATAGCGCCTTGCTGTGCCGTACTCGATCTCGTATACCACATCTACCACATTGTCGAGAAACATACGGTCATGGGATACGACAACCACTGCCTTCGGGTACGACTTCAGATAGCCCTCAAGCCACTCAATCGTCGTGACATCGAGGTGGTTGGTCGGCTCGTCCAAAAGCAGTATGTCAGGCTTTGACAAAAGCAGCTTTATGAATGCTATCTTGGTCTGCTGCCCTCCGGAAAAGTCACGGATTGGCTTTTTACGCTCGTCGTCAGAGAAGCCGAACTTGCGGATCATGACCTCATATTCCTTCTCATAATAGTAGCCGCCATCATCCTTGAAGGCCTCCTCCATCGCGGTATATCTGGCTACCTTTTCATCGGAATAATCATGCTCGAGCTCTGCCGCCGCGCGCGCAAGCTCTGCCTTTCGCTCGTCCATTTTCACGAAGCATTTGCGCACCTCCTGCTCGAGTGTCACATCAGGATCATCAAACGCAATCTGCTTCAGATACCCTATCTCCGGGTTTCCTGCCTTTGCAATAAAGGCGCTCTCATCGCTGTCGAGCTTTTCCATCTCAACCTCGCCTGAAATGAGCTTTAAAAGTGTTGTCTTGCCACAGCCGTTTCTGCCGACTATCGCTATCTTTTCTGTGTTTCTGATTTCAAAATCTATACTATGCAAAATGACGTCGTCGCCAAATGCGACAGCGCCATTACTTATCTGGTAGAGCATATACTATCCTTTCATGCTTATGCCTGCTGCTTAATTGTTAGCCATAATGTAGTTGACAAACTGTGTTGCAGTACGTCCCGAAATACCACCATGGCTGAGCTCCCACTTGTTTGCCTCCCTGCACAGCTCCTCGTCTGAAAGTGTGCAGCCGCTCTTTCTCGCAAGCTCTGTTACAATATTGAAGAACTCCTTCTGCGATGGCTTTGAGTAGCTGATCGTCACACCAAAACGGTTTACAAGTGACAGCTTCTCCTCAACTGTATCTGAGTGATGCTTGTCATTGCTGTTGTCCTGGTCATTGCGGTCATTCCATGTCTCCTTGATCAGGTGACGGCGGTTAGAGGTTGCATAAATCAGTATGTTGTCAGGCTTTGTCTCCACGCCGCCCTCGATAACTGCCTTTAGGAATTTGTACTCAATCTCATGCTCCTCGAATGAGAGGTCATCCATATATATGATAAATCTGTAGTTTCTGTTTTTGATTGCTGCGATAATCTTTGACAGATATTTAAACTGATGCTTGTATATCTCAATCATGCGCAGTCCGTCATCATAATACTGATTGACAATGGCCTTGATGCTTGTTGATTTTCCGGTTCCGCTGTCTCCGAAAAGCAGCACATTGTTGGCCTTTTTGCCCTGTACAAACGCTTCTGTATTGTCTGTGAGCTTTTTCTTCTGGATTTCATAACCGATCAGGTCATCAAGCATGACCGCATCCATATTGTTGATTGGCATGAAGGAGAAGCCACCGTCCAGATGCTCCTCAATCCTGAATGCCTTGTTGAGACCAAACATGCCGACTCCGTATGCCTTGTAAAAGCCTGTTACCACATCAAAGAACTCCTGCTCATCCTTAGCTGCCTCAAGCTTCTTGCTCAGCGCCCTTACTTTCTCGCTGACATTGTGATTGTACATAAGGTCCTTTTTCACAATGGCCTTATAATTGCTGATCTGTGTGAAGCAGTCGATTCCGAGTGCTGACTCGATTGGCTTGAAATCATAATCGAAAAGCTTCTTAAAAATCCTGAAATCGTTTGCCACAAGCCCATTTACGCTGCCATCGCTGGCTCCGACCTTCTCACAGGTGATGGAAAACGGATTCTCACTCATCATAAGGAAGAAAGTGAGATAGTTGTGCCACAGATTGTCATCAAAACCATAGTCTGTCGCTACCTTTAGGATTCTCTTGACCTGTGTATTGATGTCGCGCACAAGCTCTGTCTTGTTGTACTCGCCCACCTCAAACTGCTCAAAGAGCTGGCCCAATTTATAAAGTATCTCATCCTGAGATAAATCTCCGTACATAAGTAATTTTGATATTTCCTGATACATGGCTGTTCCTCCTGGTTTTGCCTTGTTTTCACTGCTAACATATGATTATAAACACTGCGCCACGATTTTGCAAGAGCTTGTGTGCTTACGTCCCGCCCTGCATGCAAAAAGGCGGAGCTAAAACTCCACCTTTATTGTTGTGCCACGTCCCACCTCGCTGTCGAGCGTAAGCCCTGCATCATGCAGCTCCACTATATGCTTTACTATCGCAAGCCCAAGGCCTGTACCGCCGGTCTCCTTCGAGCGGCTCTTGTCCACTCTGTAGAAGCGCTCAAATACGCGCTCCTGCTGATCCTTTGGGATGCCTATACCGTTGTCCTCGACCGTGAGAACTGTCTTGCCACCTAGCTTGTGTACCGTCACATTTACGGTGCCGCCCTCATTGTTGTAGCGGATAGCATTCTGGCAGAGATTCTCAACGAGCTCCGTGAGAAGCTGCCTGTTGCCTCGTACCATACAGTCAGTGCCTTCAAAATTGAGTGCTACTTTTCTCTGCTCGGCATTCACCTGTAGATTTTCCATGCAGTCCTTGACCAGACCGTACAGATCAAGCTGTTCAAAGCCCTGCTGCGCCTCGCTGGAATCAAGCTCCGAGAGCTTTATGATATCATTGATTAAGGAAAGCAGGCGCTGTGCATTTCTTCTGATTTCAGTGGCAAAATGAATCTGCTGCTCCTTTTCGACCATGCCGTTTTCTATTAGCTCTGCGTAGCCGGAGATGGCTGTGAGCGGAGTCTTTAGCTCGTGTGACACATTGGCTGTGAAGTCCTGTCTGCTCTTTGCCGCGGCAAGCACGCCCTCATGCTGTATCCTTATCGCATTCATGAACGGCACGAGCTCCTTGTACTCTGTCTTTTTCTGGATGACAGAGGCCTGCTCAAGGTTGCCTGCGAGTGTCTCGATTGGCTTCATGAGCTTTCTGGTCAGGCTCTTTGCAAGTACCACACATATTCCAACTATGATAACCGTCACTATAAGCATGGCAGGTATACTGCTTGCAAACATGTTCCAGATACTTCTCGCTGCAATGGAGACACGCAGTACCGTTCCATCATTGAGCTTTATGGCATGATAGAAGGTATTGCTGTTCATGGTAGCTGATGTTCTCACGCTGTCTCCCGTACCTTTATCAAATGCTGATTCAACTTCCGGTCTATCGCCATGATTTTCAAGTTTTTTCACATCATTTTGATTGTCATACAGCACTGTGCCGTCCTTGTCAACCCAGGTGACACGAATACCCTCCACGTCAATCTGCGGGATTTCATTTATATCCTGTTTTAGTATTCCGGTGCTTTCTATTGTCTCTGCCATGACCTGCAGGTCTTCCTTTACCTGCTTCTGAAAGAGGTAATAGTTGATTACTGTCATGGAAACCATAGTGGCAATTGCTACAAAAAGTGCTGTCGCTACCAGATAATAGTTAATCTTCTTTTTCATGCTGTACGCTCCGCTTATGTATATTAGAAATCATTATAACAGCTATTATTCTATAACATAGCCCACATTTCTGACTGTCTTTATCCTGCTGCCATAGTCACCCAGCTTGTGTCGGAGTGTCTTTATGTGCATGTCCACTGTACGTGTCTCGCCCTCAAAGTCAGTATCCCAGACGCTTCTCATGATGACCTCCCTGGTCATGACTATGCCCTGACTGCCCATCAGAAGCCTTAAAAGCTCGTACTCCTTATATGTAAGGTCAACCGGCTCATTGTTCACTGTAACCACATGGCGCTCATGGTCGATCACCAGATCATCCAGCTTTAAAAGCTTCGGCTCCTCCTTCACTGTTCTCCTGAGCAGTGCCTTTACTCTTGTGATAAGCTCCATGATTGAGAAAGGCTTTTTGATGTAATCATCTGCGCCCCCGTCAAGCCCTTTTATCATATCCATCTCTGTGGTCTTGGCTGTGACCATTATAATAGGAATATCCTGTGTGGCCGGACGTTTTCTGAGCTTTCTCACGATATCGTAGCCGCTCTCATCCGGAAGCATCACATCAAGCAGTATGAGGTCCGGTACGAGTTCATCCAGCTTCTTGTAAAATTCCTTTGCGTTTTCAAATGCACTGACGATGTAATTACTGTTTTTTAAAGCAATAGTCTCTATCTCACGTATGCTCTCATCGTCCTCTACAATATAAATAAGTGCCATAGCTTTCTCCATTTCAAAAAATCTTATGTAAAATTTTTACCTGCTTTTTACTTTCGATTATACATTACTAATGTAAAACAGACGATGGTTTTATGTAAAATTTATGTAAAATCCATCGTCTGTATAAATTTCATGATTAAAGGGTAAAAAGGTATCATCGATGCATGCTTGCATGCAATTCGATGTATACCTTTCATTTGTGTATGATAATTAAATCATGATTTGCGAACCTTGTCATCAAGTGCAAACTCAACCCACTCAGCAATATTTGTCGCATGGTCTCCGATACGCTCGAAGTATTTTGCAACCATGAGAAGATCCTCTGCCTGCTCACCATCCTCCGGATGCTCCCTGATGAAATCAATAAGCTCCGCCTTTACCTTATCAAAAAGCTCATCAACCACATCATCCTGCTTCATCACTACGTGAGCCTTGTCATTGTTCTTCTCGACATATGCCTCGATTGCCCTGATAAGCATAAGCATTGTCTCTGAAGCCATGCTTTTGACATGCTCTATATTGACCCTGTATGGCTTGTCACTGCTCATCAAAATGGTCATCTCGCTGATATCGGCTGCGTGGTCTCCTATACGCTCCATATCAGTAACCATCTTCATCGCTGCAGAAATTGTTCTAAGGTCTCTTGCTACAGGCTGCTGCTGCATGAGCAGATTAAAACACAGGCTCTCTATCTTTTTCTGCTCTCTGTCTATCTCTGAATCGCCCTCCATGATGGCTTTGGCGCTATCGGCATCCTGATGTATAAATGCCTCGATTGCTTTCTGGATTGACTCCTCAATCATGCTTCCCATGTGCATCATTTCTTCATTCAGCTTCTTAAGCTGCTCGTCGAATTTCGATCTCATTAACCAAACCTCCCTGTGATGTAATCCTCTGTTCTCTTGTCCTGTGGATATGAGAAAATTGTCTTTGTGTCACCAAACTCAACCATATCTCCCACAAGGAAGAAGGCTGTATCGTCTGACACACGCACTGCCTGCTGCATATTATGTGTTACAACCACAACTGTGTACTTTTTCTTTAAATCCTCCATGAGCTCCTCTATCTTTGAAGTAGAGATGGGGTCAAGCGCTGATGTTGGCTCATCCATCAAAAGCACCTCCGGCTGTACGGCAAGCGCTCTCGCAATACACAGTCTCTGCTGCTGTCCACCCGAAAGTCCCATAGCAGATTTCTTTAATCTATCTTTAACTTCATTGAATATCGCAGCACCCTGAAGACTTTCCTCAACTATCTGGTCGAGTATCTTTTTATCCTTGATGCCATGCACTCTCGGGCCATATGCGATATTGTCATATATGCTCATCGGGAACGGATTTGGCTGCTGGAAAACCATGCCGACCTTTTTGCGAAGTACGGTTGTATCGACTGATGGTGCATATATATTCTCACCATCTATCTCTATGCTTCCCTCGATTCTGACGTTGTCAACCAGATCATTCATTCTGTTGATACACTTTAAAAATGTAGACTTACCACATCCTGACGGTCCGATCAGCGCTGTCACGCTGTTTTCTTTTATGTCCATATTGACACCATGCAGTGCATGATTCTGGCCATAATACAGATTCAGGTCGCGAACCTGAATTTTGATTTTTTTCTCCATTTGTATCTCCTGCAACATGTAATAAATTTCTTGTCTTCGAGAATACATTATATGGATGCTTTGTAAAATGCTCTATCAGATGTATGTAAAATCTATGTCAAATTTTTACACACATAAATTATTCGCACTGTTTGAATTTATTATTTGTATACACTATTTATATGCTTTATAGTCGGCTTTATTAAAGTACTGTCTGGTTAAAGTATTGTATCTTTAATAATTAAAAGCTCATCCACTATCCTGTCTGCATCAATATTTGAGTAATTGATAATAAACTGATGCCTGTCTTCCTTTGGCTTACTCAGATTGAAATGGGTAATCGCCTGAAGCTTTATACCCTTTTTCAATAGCAGCTCTTCAACGGTTTTGTCCGGAATGTTCGTGTCAAACTGTATGATAAAATGCAGTCCGGAGTCATTTTCTATTACCCTGCATTCCTTTTCGGGGAAGCAGTCTTTTATGGACGAAAGCACGCTCTGGCGCTTTCTGCCGTAATGCAGCCTCATCCTGTTTATGTGCTTTTCAAAATAGCCCTCGCTGATAAAACGTGCCAGCGTGTACTGCTCGAAGGTGGATACCGTGCATGAGTAAAATGAAAGCCTCCTGTAAAACTCATTTGCCAGATGCTCCGGCAGCACCATGTAGCTGATTCGGATGGTGGATGTGAGAGATTTTGAAAATGTATTTATATAGATGACCTTTTCACACGCATCTATCGAGAGGATGGGCGGTATCGGGTGTCCGTTCATGCGAAACTCACTATCGTAATCATCCTCTATGATGTATCTGTCGCTGCTCTCGTTGGCCCATGCCAAAAGCTCATAGCGGCGGTTCACAGGCATCGTGATTCCTGTCGGAAAATGGTGTGTCGGGCTGATATGTGCTATCTGCGCGTTTGCTTTCTTTATAAGCTCCACGCTGATGCCCTGCTCATCCATCTGCACCGGCAGGCATTTTGCATTGTTGCACTCGTATATCTGGCTGATTTTCTTATAGCCCGGATCCTCCACGCAGTATACCTTGTCCGTACCCAAAAGCTTCACGAGCAGTCCGTACAGATACTCTGTTCCCGCTCCGACTATTATCTGGTCCGGGTCCACATTCATACCGCGAAACGATGACAGATGGCTTGCTATCGCTTCCCGAAGCTCTCTCACTCCGCCACACGGCGACACCGACAAAAGCTCCTGCTCCCTAAGGGAAATCGTCTCTCGCATGAGCTTTGCCCATATGGAAAACGGAAAGTTACCCGAGTCTGTCCTGTTTGATGAGAAGTCAAATATACTTTCATCCTGCTCAGGCGGCAGCTTTATGCTAAGCTCCTTCTGCACCGGTGCCTTGATTACCCTGATATCTGACACATCGGCTATGAAATAGCCCTTCTTGGGCCTTGCAAACATATAGCCCTCGCCTATCAACTGGTCATATGCATTTTCAACCGTAATGGTACTAACCCCCAGATTCTTTGCGAGGGTACGTTTTGATGGCATTTTCTCCCCGGAGCTTAATTTTCCCTGTGATATATCGTTTTTGATGCACTCATACAGGCATTTGTAGAGTGGACCGTCTGTTTTTGTGAGGTCGTAGGTCAGCATTTGATTCACCGCTTTCTGGCATTTTTATTTTCCTTATTTTGAATATTTTAATATTACCAGATGTAGCGTATTATTGCAACCATGATATGCGGCTGGTGTGAGCAAATGTAGCCTGGCGGCGCAGGTGGCGTGTACACTCTCGTGTTCGCTACGCTTTGCTGCCAAGATACTGTAAGAATTATGCCTTATAGTTTTCCTATGCCAGACGAAACCGTCGCTACTCGCCTTCCATGGCTCGATAGCTCCTTGCCCCGGCTTCCATGCCGGTGCATTTCTGGTTTTCTTGAGCATAATTCAACAGTATCTAAGCAGCTCCGCTATGCGCTCTCACGAGAGTGTACACGCCGCCTGCGCCACCTAAACATATTTGCTCACGCCTGACTACTTTCGTCATATAAATGATTAAAGGGGCAAAATACCTTTTGACCCTCATATCATATAAATTGATGCAAAAATACAAATGCAAAAACCAAAAGGAGATTTAACAAATGGAAAACAATAAGAATACTCAATACGAACTCAACAAAGGGCTTGCGCAGATGCTCAAGGGCGGTGTCATCATGGATGTCACGACTCCGGAGCAGGCCAGGATTGCCGAGGCTGCCGGTGCATGTGCTGTTATGGCGCTTGAGAGAATCCCTGCTGATATCAGAGCCGCAGGCGGTGTTTCTAGAATGAGCGATCCTAAGATGATCAAGGGCATTCAGGAGGCTGTCAGCATCCCCGTCATGGCAAAGTGCCGTATCGGTCACTTCGTGGAGGCTCAGATACTTGAGGCTATCGAGATTGACTACATTGATGAGTCTGAGGTGCTTTCACCTGCTGATGATGTGTACCATATCAATAAGAGAGATTTCAAGGTGCCTTTCGTATGTGGTGCAAGAGATCTCGGTGAGGCACTCCGCCGTATCAACGAGGGAGCTTCCATGATCCGTACAAAGGGTGAGCCCGGTACCGGTGATATCGTGCAGGCTGTCAGACATATGAGAAAGATGAATTCTGAGATTGCTAAGCTAACTTCCATGCGTGAAGATGAGCTTTTCGAGGCAGCTAAAAATCTTCAGGTGCCTTTTGAGCTGGTTAAATTCGTTCATGACAACGGCAAGCTTCCTGTTGTAAACTTTGCGGCAGGCGGTGTGGCTACTCCGGCTGATGCAGCTCTTATGATGCAGCTCGGTGCTGAGGGTGTGTTCGTCGGTTCAGGTATCTTCAAATCAGGCGATCCTGCCAAGAGAGCTGCCGCTATCGTAAAAGCTGTGACAAACTTTACTGATGCAAAGCTCATCGCAGAGCTTTCTGAGAATCTCGGTGAGGCTATGGTCGGAATCAACGAGAGCGAGATTAAAATCATCATGGAAGAAAGAGGCAAATAAAATGAAATCAGGACTTAAGATTGGTGTTTTAGCTGTTCAGGGAGCGTTTATTGAGCACAAGCGCATGCTTGAGTCTCTTGGGTGCGAATGTGTAGAGCTGCGCCGGAAATCAGATATCTGTGACTTAGACGGACTCGTGCTGCCGGGTGGCGAGAGCACTGTGCAGGGCAAGCTGCTCCGTGAGCTTGATATGTTTGATGAGCTTAAAGAAAGAATCGCAAACGGACTTCCGGTGCTTGCAACCTGCGCCGGTCTTATCCTTTTAGCTTCACATATCAGCAACGATGACAACGTATATTTCGGCACTTTGCCTGTCACTGTTAAAAGAAATGCCTACGGCAGACAGCTTGGAAGCTTTGAGGCTACAGCAAGGTTTGACAATAGCTTTGACTTTACCATGACATTTATCAGAGCACCTTACGTGGAAGCTATTGATGCTTCAGCAAAGAATGATGTGCGTGTACTCGCAGAGTATGACGGCAAAATTGTCGGCGTGCAGTATAAGAACCAGATTGGGCTGGCTTTCCATCCGGAGCTTGATGATGATACACGGATTCATGAGAGGTTTTTGGAGATGATATGATTATTCAGGAATGTTATTACAATTTGTACTAGCATTCCTTCTTGTTTTCTATTTATATTTTTATTGCCATATCATTTTTCATCATTTATAATTATATATCATGTGTTTCAACACTATTATCCGGAGGGGTTATGAAAATTTTAATTAGTAGGGACCAATAATTACACTCACACAGACTTATTGAGAGATATAGAAGGATTGGACATGATACAGCATAATCATTCATTAATTATAATCAAAAACAGTGCCCCCGGCATAAAAACAAAATATCTTACATATTATGATGAAAGATGGGACTGTAAGCTGTTTCCCAATTTAAAAACCGCAGATAAAGACAATGAAACCTTTATCATCAGTAATTTATCAAATGACTTAGGTATACCCAAAAAAGAAATCAAATGCAAATATATATCATCCAGAGTACAGGAAAAATATTCCGTAAGCCATAACGAAAACAGAGTGTATAACCATAGGCTGTACGAAGTAGAATTTAAAAATATTCCAAAAATAATGAATAAAAACGACTTTTCTATTAACTCCCGACACTATTATTGGATGACAATTAGTGAAATGGAAAAAGACGATAATATAATGAAAAAGAATATGGAAGTAGTTGATTTTGTAAAAGAATGCGAAAAATAATTTTTTAAGCCGGGGCATCTGCCCCGGCTTTTATTGTTTCTTATGTCTTATAAGTTCAATATATAATATGATTAGACGGTCAATAGGTATCATAATATTGTTTTAAAAGCTCAAAACTCCAGAGTCACCTTAAAAAGATCGCCATCCACAGTCAGCTCCAAAGTACCATTCATAAGCTTCATAAGGCTTTCTGCAATAGACAGTCCAAGTCCGCTGCCCTCGGTATTTCGTGAGCTGTCTCCTCTCACAAAACGCTCCTTGAGCTCATCGCTTGAGATATTAAGCGGTGTAGCTGATACATTCTTGAAGGTTATGATGGCTCCGCTGTCCTTTGGAATGATGTCAATGTACACTCTCGTACCCGGCTGGGCGTATTTGTTGATGTTGTTCATCAGATTATCAAACACTCTCCACAGATGTCGTCCATCTGCCTGAATCATAACAGGCGTAACGTCATTTTTAATAATTAAGTCAAGATTATTTTTCTCGAATTTTTCTTTGTATTCTCCAGCTACCTGTGACAGCATAACAGCCGCATCCAGTTCCTCCAGTTCTACATTTATGCTGCCGGTAGATGCCTTTGAAGCCTCAAGTAAATCCTGAATTAATTTTTTCAGACGTGATGACTGTCTGTCGAGAACGTCAAGATATTCGCGTACCTTCTCGTTATCTATGTCCTCCTTCTGCAACAGGTCCACATAATTGATAATGGAGGTGAGCGGTGTCTTGATATCATGCGACACATTTGTGATGAGCTCCGTCCTGAAGCGCTCGCTCTTCATTTTTTCAGAGACCGCGGCCTCTATTCCATTGCTCACATTATTCAAATCCTCTCCATGCTTTCTGAAAAACAGCATGAGCCTTGATGTATCAACAGGCTGTGAAAAATCACCGTTTGCTATAGCCTTTGCGGCGCATCTTATCCTGTCATACTGCATGATAAATGCGATAAGCAGCACAAGCTCTATAAGCTTTACAATGAATCCAAAGCCTATAAGCTCAAGCAGACATAAAAGGCCGAATACCAGCATACTAATCAGAAACAGCGGTACATTTCTTCCTATCCATGAAAAGCCGTATCTGATTGGGGCAAATACCATCCTGCATAGCTTTTTGACAGGCTTTAAGAAAAATCTAACAACATAGTAGCACAGTGTATGCTTCCAGAACTCATGTGCCCTGATTCTTACGTATGTTGTCAGGATTGCTTCAAGCGAAACCATGGTTGCCGCCAGACAAATGAGTGCCACCACCGGAAGCTGCTTTATAAGCAAAAAGCCTGCCGGAAATACCATAAAGTCTGCCAGCATTGTCACACCGAGCATCACCTCATACGGCAGCCTGTCATATAATCGTAATTTAATTTCTTCCGAATCCTCACGTTTTCCGGCAACTGTCAGCAGATACCCCGCTGTAATCACAAAACCAAGTATAAATATAACAAACAATACACTCAAATGAGCCTCTGTAAATTCCATGACGTCAAGTAAGCTGTCTGCCTGATTGAAGTAATCGCCCTTTTCCTGAAGCTGCTGCGGAAGCTTTGCATACACATAATAGTACTCAGGCTTATCTTCCGTTTGGGTGTATGGATAGTACACAAATCCGGTATCTGATATATTAAATGTATCCGGTAAAAGCTCATAGCTCTCATTCACCTGCTCCACAACTTTTATGATTTCGTAGCGGTCATAATAAATATCCTCATCATAATCGTAGTAAGAGCCGTCACTATCAAAGCGCGAATCGCCGTCATCACTCAGATTCATGCCACACTTTATATGATTTCCTTTTTCATCATAGCACTTTACATTTTTCCACTCGGCAAAGCCTGTAATATCGAGTGACTGGCCTGTAAACATCTCCTCGTAGGCAAAGTAATTATTTCCATTCTCATCGGTTTTCTCAACTGCCTTATATAAGCCAAGCGAGCTGTTATCGTTAGAGCCTGTCATCACCCTCACCTTTGGAATGACATAAGCGGTACCATCATTCAGGCACAGATAAAAGAGCCCATTTGTCTTGGAATACATGATTGAGCTGATTCTCTCACTGTTCATACTGTTTGATGCATAGTCTGACTCTTCATAGCTGCCGCTCATTGCATCCCACAGATATGATAGCCTGTTCCACTTTAAGTTCTTTGCCTTGTAGCTAAAAATATAATCCGGATTTGATATTTCATCCACACTTGAATACACCTTTGCTGCATCAGATTTTACATCTACCTTGTCCTCTGATGTTTCATTACTCTTTACCACTGCGGCCTGCAGATTTGTATCGTCCATCATCTGCGAAAATGCATTGTCATCACCGGATTCATAATTGTACACCATCTGTCTGCTATAGGCTCCTGCAATATTCGCATGAATTTCATCCCTTAGCTGTGCTGTGCTTTCATAATTGTTTGTATACACTGCAACTAACGTTGTTACAACAAGCCCTGCCGCCATGACCGAGCATACTATAAATGCCGCCAGCTTAAGCCACAGATTTCTTGATATTTTTTTCATATCATTCACCTTCCATTTTATAGTGCTTCACTTGACAAAGCTGTATCAAGCATGCACCTATTCAGCGTCAATTTTGTATCCGCGTCCCCAGATGACCTTTAAGTACCTTGGCTCAGCCGGATTTATCTCAACCTTTTCTCTGAGATGACGGATATGTACCGCCACCGTGTTTTCTGTCCCATACGGCTCATCCTTCCAGACCTTTGCATATATCTGATTCGGCGAATACACCTCGCCCGGATGCTCCATGAGAAGCTTCAAAATATCGTACTCTGTACGTGTGAGATTTGCTGCCTCGCCATCAACTGTCACTGTCTTTGATTTATCATCGAGCTCAATGCCGCCGATTACCAGCTTTCCTGCGCTTGTATTGCCTGCGCCAAGAAGCATGTATCTCCTGATCTGTGACTTCACCCTCGCCTGCAGTTCTACCGGGTTAAACGGTTTCGTCACATAGTCGTCTGCTCCGACCGTGAGCCCGAGTACCTTGTCAGTGTCCTCACTTTTGGCAGTGAGCAGTATGACCGGCACATTAGAGATTTTTCTGATTTCCACCATCGCCTCTATGCCGTCCATGACAGGCATCATGATATCCATCAGGACAAGATGCACATCATTGTGTTTTACTATATCGAGCGCCTCCAGCCCGTTTCGCGCCGGGATTACCTCGTAGCCATCGCTGGTCAAATAAATGCTGATTGCCGATACAATGTCTTTTTCATCATCACATACTAATACTTTATACATAATTGCCTCCGGAAGTTTTATGTTGATCTTATTGTATCAATTGTAACATTAAAATCCAATTATGTAACACATTAAGATTTGTTTAAGAAATAATCTTAATGAAACTCAAAACGATTTTTGAGCGAAATCGAAAAGTAATCAAAAGAGCAACTAAAAAAGAAGCTGCGATTTACTGATATCAAATCGAAGCTTCTTTTCTTAGTTAGTTCATTATATTTGTTATTTAATATATTCGTTAATTTATTATTATGATTAAAGGGGTAAAATACCTTTTGACCCTAATATCATCATAATAACCGGTTGATTTGTTTACTTCGCCTGGAATTTCTTTGCCAGCACCTTTGTCAGGATGTTGATTAAGAATACGATTACGAGAAGAACAACCGCAATTCCAAATGCCTGGTCGAATTTTCCTTCACTTGTCGCTGCAAGGTAGAGCTTGATGGTAAGTGTTCCACCTGACTGCATTATCTTTGAGAAATAACCGCTGGCAACCTTTGGAAGCATTCCTGCACTTCCTGCCGTAAAAAGGAGTGCTGCTGACTCACCTACTATTCGGCCGATTGCAAGGATAACACCTGTGATGATTCCCGGCATGGCTGACGGCAGCAGGATGGTGCGGATGGTGTGCCATTTTCCGGCTCCAAGTCCGACTGCTCCGTGTCTGTAGCTGTCCGGTACAGTTTTCAGTGCCTCCTGTGTATTTCTTGTGATGAGAGGCAGCACCATGAGTGTCAGTGTCAGTGAGCCTGTCAGGATACTGTAGCCAAAGCCTATTGTCTGTCCGAAAAACATCATTCCGAAGAGGCCAAAGATGATTGACGGTATTCCTGCAAGTGTCTCTGTGGCAAACTCTATTGTGGATACGAGCTTACCCGGCTTTGCATACTCATTCAAGTACACGGCTGCTCCCACTCCGACAGGAGTTGCTATGAGCATGGTGATAATTATGATGTAAAGTGTATTGAGCAGGTTTCCCGCTATTCCGACAGTGCCTCTTAAGACAGATGTCTCGCTGGTCAGAAACTGCCAGTTTACCTGGCCGATTCCCCTGACAAATACATATATGATGATTCCCGCAAGCAGCACTACCGATAATGCCGCACACAGATATATGAAAAAGTATACTACATCATCGCCTATTCTGCGGCGTTTTCCATTTATACTAGTCATTTTCCACAGCTCCTTTCTTTTTGAGTTTCATAAGGGTGAGGTTGATTATCATAATAAACACAAAAAGCACAAGACCTACTGAGAAAAGCACCTGTCTGTGAAGTCCGCTGGCGTATCCCATCTCGCTGACGAGCTGTGTGGTAAGGAAACGCACTGAGTTGAACGGAAGTGGAAAGCTTACCGTTCCACCGGCTACCATGTTGATAGCCATCGCTTCTCCGAGAGCACGACCTATTCCGAGCACAATTCCTGTCATGATTCCTGACTTTGCTGCAGGAACCGTCACTTTAAATATTGTCTGTATCTTTGTTGCTCCAAGAGCAAGGGATGCCGCTCTCATCTGCTGCGGTACTGCCTGTATTGATGATACGCTCATGTTGATTACCGTAGGAAGAATCATGATTGCAAGCACTATGATTGCTGCAAACAGATTTGATCCGCCGGTAAACTGATGTGTTGCTGAGTTTGCGAAAATATGTTTCTCCAGCTTGTATAATACCGGATTAAGTATCATAAGTCCCAAAAGTCCATAGATTACTGATGGAATGGCTGCAAGCAGCTCTACTGCCGGCTGCACTACCGCTGAGAGCTTTTTGTTTGACACCTCAGTGAGAAATACTGCCGTAAGAAGAGCAATCGGTACTCCTATGAGTATAGATACTGCTGTTCCTATGATGGATGTGAGGATTATGTACAATATTCCGTAGCTTGGGTCTGCCGCTGTCGGCGCCCATTTTGTTCCGAATAAGAGGTTTAACACTCCGACCTTGAAAAATGCCGGTGCGCCTTTAAGGAACATATAAATTGTTATTGATAATACTGCGAATATTGCCACAACCGCACATACCGTGAATATTATTTTGGCAACATTCTCTACTATGGATTTATGTTTCATTTGATACTCCTTGTTTCAAAAAGTTCCCCAGGAAACCTGCCATTTCCTGAGGAAACCCTGTATCTTATCGATATGTATTAATACTGATGTCTGTATTTCGTATCATTAATATGCCCGATAATTTCTACTGAGGGAGGATAAGGCCTACCTTCTTGATAACTGCCTGTCCCTCATCTGAGTTTACATAGTCAAACCAAGCTTTAACAATATCTTTCTGCTCGTCAATCTTGCCCTTTGTAGCCATTACGAATGGACGAGAAAGAAGATATTTGCCTGCTACAATGTTTTCCTCTGTTGCCTCTACTCCGTCAATTTTCATTGCTGTTACTGTATCATCAAGCACGTCAAGTGAAACATATCCGATTGCTCCCGGTGTTGAGCCTACCTTTGCAAGAACTGCTCCTGTTGAGTCAAGCTCCTGTGCATATTTGCACTGATCCTTTACATCAAGAAGCTCCTCGAAGGCTCCTCTTGTACCTGAAGCTGCCTCACGGCCGATTGCTACGATTGCCTCATCTTTTCCACCAAGGTCTTTCCAGTTTGAAATCTCACCTGTGTAGATTTTCTTTAAGTCATCTGATGTAAGCTCTGTTACTGAGTTGTCCTTGTCTGTGATTACTGCGATTCCGTCGATTGCTACGATGTTTTCCTCAACGCCGTTTGCTTTCTCATCATCTGTAAGTGCTCTTGATGAATCTCCGATATCTACGCTTCCTGCTGTTACTGACTCGATTCCTGAACCAGAGCCTGTATACTCTACTGTTACTGTTACTCCAGGGTTTTTCTCCATGAATGACTCCTTGAGCGCCTCACAAAGCTTCTCCATTGAAGTACTTCCTGCAAGTGAAAGTGAACCGCTTAAGTTCTCATTTGATGCACCTTCATCTGCGCTTGTATCTGCATTGTTGTCTGCTCCGTCTGAGCTTGAGCCACATCCTGTAAATGCTGCTGTCATCATTGTTGCAGCAGTTGCTAAAACTAAAAGTTTTTTCATACGATTTTTCATTTTAATTTCCTCTTTCATTTCTTTCTTGAATTTGTTTCTTTGTTCGTTACAACTGATATAGTAATGGGGAAATGTAAAATGCAAAATCATTAGTGTGTAAAATGCATGTAAAAAATTTTCTTTGCATTTGCATTATCTAAATTGATAAGTGTTCCTACAAATATTGTGCCTTATGTGTCCTTACGTTGCGTCCTATATATCATTATGTTATGTCCTATATCCTTACTTTACGTCCTATATGTCCTTACGTTGCCCCCTATAATCTACAATACGATTATAAATTCATATCCTCCGGTGGCTGTACATCTGTTCTGCCGGATGGTGGTTCTTTGAGCGTGGGAGTCCTTTTATTTGTTCTTTCATCTGCTGTATTGCCGAATGTGTTTGCGTTTTCTGTATCGGTGTTTGTGCTTTCTGTGCCGGTGTTTGTTTCATCATCATTTTTTTATTGCTTTCAACATCTATACTGTCGTTTTTATTGCCCTCATCCCCCATACTTCCGGGCTCTAAAAGATCAATGAATGTACCTCCGTTTCCGGCAATCAGCTTAAGGCGCGCATCCAGTGCTTCATTCGTACTTATATAATTTGCAATGTTTATCGTGCCTACAATTGCAATGAGAACAATTGAAACTGATAACATTGCTATGGCTATAAATTTTCTTCGTAATTTTTTGAGCATTTTATCACCTGCACATTTTTTCTATTTCATGTTCTACATCCATTGGGTCCAATGGACTTTCCGCTGTTTCATATGTCAATATAAGATTTTTCCCCTGATAATATCCATTTTCGTTATATTTCAATATCTTTCGATAAGCTTTATTTCGATAATCAGGATTGTCTATCAAGCCAAGATGCTCCCACAGAATTATATCGCCATTTTTCTTCTCAACCGTAAAATCGGGATAATAAATACCATCTGAGATTTTAATCGCCTTCTCGTACTCAAACTTTATATTATTATCATACAAGGCTGTCGCAATAATTACTTCTGATTTTGACCGCACTATAATTCCCATTTTAGTATAAAACTTGAGAGCTTCAGGGTTAGGAACCTGTGTCTTTTCATTTGTCTCTTCATTTTCCTTCTTATCAACTGGTAAAAGTATACTTCTATAATGTTTTTGCTTCAACATTTTCTGGGCATAATCGGTTTTATATTTTTTCCGGGCCTTCCTGTTTGTCTCGAGTAGTCTGAGCTCATTTATTGTATCCTTCAAATAAAGCTCCAGATATTTTTTATTGACAAGATTTCTGATTTCTTTATCATTTTTCTTTGATAAATACTCTCTTCTGCCATTTTTCCAAACATACCATTTAACATTTCCGTCTTTTTGTGTAGGATAAATTGTTCCTTCCTCAGTGATTGTCTCCAGTCTTTCCTGAATCTCTAATATCTCACCTTCCAACCATTGGATTCTATTATCTATTGAACTTATTTTATTTTCCTCCTAACTCTTTGCATCATGTGATGCCATGTATGTGATTCTAACAGTAATTCAATTGTTTTTGTGGGGAATATGATAAATGAAAACTGTCATTTATCTTCAAAAGTGGAGATTATGGTCTCCATTTGTTTGATAGCACAATATCTATAAATATAGAAACCGACTATAGTTTGGTGCTGTTTTTGGGATTTTAGTGATTTCAGCTACTTTTTTCCTAGTCTTTTCCGGTTTTTTGGCGGGGTTTTGGGTGCTGTTTTGGGAATTTCTGCGGTTTCAGCTACTTTTTTCTGCTCTTTTCCGGTTTTTTGGCGGGATTTGGGGTGCTGTTTTGGGAATTTTTGCAGTTTCAGCTCCACAGGGCCCGCTTGCTATGCTATCAACCTGTCTCTTATACACATCTGACGCTGCCGACGATCGCATAAG
>ERZ1027036.510-NODE-510-length-21636-cov-6.455401_pt1 | contig 21636 bp, 16 predicted proteins | sample MGYA00519441_ERZ1027036 | MGnify/ENA primary metagenome ERZ1027036 (study PRJEB26926, sample SAMN06164792) | human gut metagenome | biome: ENVO:00009003; feature: ENVO:2100002; material: ENVO:00002003 | host: Homo sapiens | place: USA | collected 2012 ... | reverse complement strand
CGTGGGCTCGGAGATGTGTATAAGAGACAGCATTCCGATGCAAGAGCTTTCGAAAATACTGGAGACATCGCTGGGAGGGTACAGCCTGAGCCGCATTCTGTCGGCGGTGCTGACGCTGCTGGCCAATTGTGTGCCGGGCTTCCCGAGTCTGGGCCGCCTGGACGATGTGCTGATCTTCAACGACAATTGGGGCACCTACCGCGGCACGGCCTGGCGCATCACGGTGGAAAGCTGGCTGGCGCAGCCCGTTTGGCGCAAGCTGCTGGGCGTCGGCCCCGGTATGATGCACACGGCGGTGGCCGATTGGGCGGGCGCGGGCATCACGGACCGGATGAAAACGTTCTATGCCGCCCACAACGAATATCTGGAGCTGCTGCTGACCACCGGCGCTGCCGGGCTGGCGGCGTGGCTGTGGTTTGTCATTGCGCACCTGCGCCGGGCCGCGCAGAACTGGCTGCGCCCCGGCGTAGCGCCCGTCACGCTGGCGCTGGTCAGCTATCTGGCCCACGCGGCGGTGTCTATCCGTGTGTCGATGATCTTCCCCGAGATCATGCTGCTGTTCGGGCTTTTGCAGGTGTTCTGCCTGCCGGAGAAGGGGGATGCCGCGGCGGAAAAGGCCCCGGCAAAGCATGGCAAAAAGGCGAAGCCCGACGTCCCGGCGGATCACCACGGTCTGGCCCGGCAATGGCTGCCGCCCATCCTTGCCGCCGTTGTGATGATGGCAGTTTGCGGCGCAGTGTCGCGGGTGATTTTTGGGTTTTTGTACTGAACGGTTTTGAATAGGGAAGTGCCGCTCTTGGGGAAAAGGGCGGCGCTTTTTTGTGTGGCGAGGTCGATGCGAGCATCGGCCCCTACACTCCGCACGCCTCTCTCCCAACTGCGCCATGCGGTTTCGCCGCCCGCTATGCCGCCCGGGGGCACAAAATGCGAAAAAACAAAAGGTTAGCATAAACTAACATCTTGAAAAACAGGATTCGACCCTTTATAATAAAGATAGCTGTGAAAAGCCTAACAATATGCAAAGGAGAGAAAATTATGATCGAATACTCCGCACAGGTCAACGCAATGTGCCCGATCACAAAAGGACCCAAGCACGGTCCCGCGCCCATCCCCGAAGAGGGCCAGTGGGTCAAGGCGTATAAAATTGAGGATATCAGCGGCTACACCCATGGTGTGGGCTGGTGTGCTCCCCAGCAGGGTACCTGCAAGCTGAGCCTGAACATCAAGAACGGCATCATCGAGGAGGCCCTCGTTGAGACCATCGGCTGCTCCGGCATGACCCACTCTGCCGCTATGGCAGGCGAGATCCTGCCCGGCAAGACCATTCTGGAGGCTCTGAACACCGACCTCGTCTGCGACGCTATCAACGTTGCTATGCGTGAGCTGTTCCTGCAGATCGTCTACGGCCGCAGCCAGACTGCCTTCTCCGAGAACGGCCTGCCTGTCGGCGCTGGTCTGGACGACCTGGGCAAGGGCCTGCGTTCCATGACCGGTACCATTTTCTCCACCAAGGCCAAGGGCGTCCGCTATCTGGAGCTGACCGAGGGCTACATCCTCAAGACCGCTCTGGACAAGGACAACCAGGTCATCGGCTATCAGTTCGTCCGTCTGGGCAAGATGATGGAGGACATCCGTCACGGCAAGGACCCGAAGGAAGCCTACGAGAAGAACATCGGCACCTACGGCCGCTTCTCTGCCGAGCAGGGCGCTGTCAAGTACATCGACCCGCGTGAAGAATAAGAGAGGGAGGAACATAGATTATGGCAACTTTTGAATCCCAGAATCGCCGTATGCCCAAGATCGAGGCCTGCCTGAAGGCCAACGGCCTTGAGAGCCTCGACGCCTGCAACGAGATGCTGCTGGCCAAGGGCATCGACTGCGACAAGATCATCCGCGGCATCCAGCCCATCTGCTTCGACAATGCTGTCTGGGCATACACCCTGGGCACCGCCATTGCCGTTAAGCGCGGCCTGAAGAGCGCTGCCGACTGTGCAGCTGCCATCGGCGAGGGCCTCGAGGCCTTCACCATCCCCGGCTCTGTCGCTGAGCAGCGCAAGGTCGGTCTGGGCCACGGCAACCTGGGTGCCATGCTGCTGCATGAGGACACCCATTGCTTCGCCTTCCTGGCCGGCCACGAGTCCTTCGCCGCCGCTGAGGGCGCTATCGGCATTGCCCGTACCGCCAACAAGGTCCGCAAGGAGCCCCTGCGCGTCATCCTGAACGGCCTGGGCAAGGACGCTGCCCAGATCATCAGCCGTATCAACGGCTTCACCTACGTCAAGACCGACTATGACTTCGCCACCGGCGAGCTGAAGGTCGTCGAGACCATCCCTTACTCCGACGGCGAGCGCGCTGCTGTCAAGTGCTACGGCGCCAACGACGTTCTGGAGGGCGTTGCCATCATGAAGGCTGAGGGCGTTGAGGTTTCCATCACCGGTAACTCCACCAACCCCACCCGCTTCCAGCATCTGGTCGCCGGTACCTACAAGAAGTGGGCTATCGAGAACGGCAAGAAGTACTTCTCCGTCGCTTCCGGCGGCGGCACGGGCCGTACCCTGCACCCCGATAACGTCGCAGCCGGCCCCGCCAGCTACGGCCTGACCGACTCGCTGGGCCGCGTCCATGGCGATGCTCAGTTCGCAGGTTCTTCTTCTGTGCCTGCACACGTCGAGATGATGGGCCTCATCGGCATGGGCAACAACCCGATGGTCGGCGCTACCGTCGCCTGCGCTGTCGCTGCTGCACAGGCCAACGCCTAAACCACTTTCTAAGTTCGGCAGAGGGGGCTGCTTGTAAAAGGGCAGCCCCCTTTTTATGCTGATATATGTTCACACCAACAAACCACGAAGCAAACAAGGAAGGAAAAACATGAAGAAAGCTCAGATCAAGAAGAGCGTGTCTGCACTGGCGATGGCGGCTGTCATCGCAGTCAGCCTGTTCGGCTATGGCTGCGGCACGAAGTCTACCTCCGCAGGGGTGTCCGGTGATTTCACCGGCACTGCCAAGGGCATGGGCGGCGACGTTACCGTTACCCTGACGCTGGAAGACGGCAAGATCACCGACTGCATCGCTGAGGGCAAGGATGAGACCCCCGGCATTGGTACGCTGGCACTGGAGCAGCTGCCCGCTCAGATCGCTGAGACCGGCAGCATCGCCGTGGACGGCGTGTCCACCGCGACCATCACCTCTGACGCCATCAAGGAGGCAGCAGCCGCTGCTCTGACTGCCGCCGGCCTGAATGCTGACGACTATAAGATCGAGGTCAAGGCCGACGAGACCAAGGCCGAGGACTCCACCGTTGACGCTGACGTTGTCATCGTGGGCGCAGGCGGCGCAGGCATGACCGCTGCCATCACCGCTGCCGGTGAGGGCAAGAGCGTCGTCATCCTCGAGAGCCAGCCTATGGTGGGCGGCAACTCCGTCCGCGCTACCGGCGGCATGAACGCCGGCAAGACCGTGTATCAGGATGAGAACGAGTTCGGCGAGTCTGCCGGTGTCGAAAAGACCCTGAAGACCGCTGCTGAAAAGTACGCTGACAACGAGACCATCACCGCTCTGGCAAAGACCGTCTCCGAGCAGTGGGCTGCCTATCAGGCCAACCCCACCGGCTACTTCGACTCGGTCGAGCTGATGGAGCTGGACACCATGATCGGCGGCAAGGGCATCAACGACCCCGCTCTGGTCGAGACTCTGTGCGCAAACTCTGCTGACGCCATCGACTGGCTGGACGAGCACGGTATCACCCTGCACAACGTCTCCAGCTTCGGCGGCGCATCCGTCAAGCGCATCCATCGCCCTGTGAACGACGAGGGCAAGGTCGTCTCCGTCGGTTCCTACATGATCCCCCTGCTGGAGGAGAACTGCAAGAAGGCTGGCGTTCAGATCCTGCTGAACACCACCGCCAACGAGATTCTGACCGATGCCAACGGCGCTGCCGTGGGCGTCAAGGCCACCGGTTCTACCGGCGAGACTGTCACTGTGAACGCCAAGGCTGTGGTGCTGACCACCGGCGGCTTCGGCGCAAACCTCGATATGGTCGTCAAGTACAAGCCTGAGCTGAAGGGCTTCATGACCACCAACGCCGCTGGCATCCAGGGTCAGGGCATCGAGATGGCAGAGGCCATCGGCGCTGCTACCGTGGACATGGACCAGATCCAGATCCACCCCACCGTTGAGGCCAACACCGCTGCCCTCATCACCGAGGGTCTGCGCGGCGACGGCGCGGTCCTCATCAACGCCGAGGGCAAGCGCTTCATCGACGAGGTCGGCACCCGCGACGTCGTCTCTGCTGCTGAGATCGCTCAGACCGGCAGCTACAGCTGGCTGGTCGTCGATCAGGCGATGGTCGACAACTCCAGCGTCATTCAGGGCTACATCAAGAAGGGCTACACCGTCACCGGTGCTACCTACGAGGAGCTGGCCAAGGCCATGGGCGTCGATGAGGCTGCTCTCGCTGAGACCATGAACAACTGGAACGGCTATGTGGAGGCAAAGAACGACCCCGACTTTGGCCGTACCAGCTTCGCCAACCCCCTGAACACCGCTCCCTACTATGCCATCAAGGTCACTGCCGGCGTCCACCACACCATGGGCGGTCTGAAGATCAACCCCAACACCGAGGTGCTGAACGAGAACGGCGAGGTCATCCCGGGCCTGTTCGCAGCCGGTGAGGTGACTGGCGGCGTCCACGGTGCAAACCGTCTGGGCGGCAACGCTGTGGCCGACTTTACCGTCTTTGGCCGCATCGCCGGTGCTGCTGCCAGCGACTACGCTGCATGAGCATCCGCAAGCAGCCTGAACCGGCCAAAGGCGGAAAGCGCCTGAGCTGGAAGGCGAACCTCCTCTTCGCCGCCGTCGTTCTGGCGGCCGCAGCCCTGCTGTTCTGGCTGCTGCGTCCCCGCAGCAAGGCCGAGCCGCTGGAAGCAGTCGTGGATTTCGGCGACGGCATCACCGAGGTGCTGCCACTGGACAAGGACTACGATTACCTGTACGAGGTGGGCGGCTATGTCGTCCATCTACAGGTGAAAGACGGCGCGGTTGCGTTTCAGGACAGCCAGTGTCCGGACCATGTCTGTGAGCAGTTTGGCTGGCTGAGCGAGGAGGGCGCATGGGCGGCTTGTGTCCCTGCCGGGGTGTATGTGCAGCTGGCCCCGCAGAGCGAGGCCGACACAGCATCCTGACCGGTCAAAAGGAATGAAGACACCCGCAAGACTCTGCAAAGAGCTTTGCGGGTGTCTTTTTTTGCGCAAAAATGACCGGATATTTTGTAAATAATGGGTGAAATGAAATTTGGACGCTTGTGTATTTCGGCAAAATGCGATACACTACCAATAACAGATTTTTTGTGCAAAGGGGATCGTATGCCCGTTTGCCTACCATAGGAGGAAAAGCATGATCTGGAAAAAGAAAAAGGATGCAGCAAACCAGTCCGCTGGGGAGGCGTCGGAGGCAAAGACCTCGTCCGGCGCAGCCGCATTCGCCAAGAAAAACTGGAAATGGCTTGCCCCGCTGGCTGTCGTGCTGGTGGTGGCCGTCGTGCTGGTCGTGGGCGGCGGCAGCAGGGGCGCTGCGAGCCGTGATGTGACCTACACCGAGACGACCCCCACCCGTCAGGATGTCTCCAACTCCCTGAGCGGCACCGGCACCCTGAACCCGGCCAATACCTATACCGTCAAGTCGCTGGTGGACGGCAAGATCCTCACCAGCAATATTGAGGAGGGCGACAAGGTGGGGGAGGGCGATGTGCTCTACACCATCGACAGCTCGGACGCTTCCACCAATCTGGAAAAGGCCAGCATCGCCCTGCAGCAGGCCCAGCGCAGCTACGACAAGACCGTAGACCGCCAGTTCGTCCACGCTGAGGTGGACGGCACCGTCAGCAGCCTCAAGGTCGCCAAGGGCGACGAGGTGAGCAGCGGTCAGGAGGTGGCGGTCATCCGCGACAGCTCCAAGATGATGCTGAGCCTGCAGTTCCCCGCAGCCGACGCCGCCAACTTCTCGGTGGGCCAGAGCGCCGACGTGGTGCTGGACGGCACCTTCGAGAGCCTGAAGGGCACCATCACCGCCGTCACCGGCACCGATGAGCTGAGCACCGGAAACCTGCTGGTGCGCACCGTCACCATCCGCGTCAACAATGCAGGCGGTCTGACCACCGCACAGGCAGCGACTGCCAACGTCAACGGTGTCAGCTCCATCGCCTCCGCGACCTTTGCCTATCAGGCAGAGCGCACCCTGACCGCTCCCGCTGCCGGTACGGTCTCCTCCATCAATGTGCAGGAGGGCGACGACGTCACCAAGGGCGACATCCTCATCGAGCTGTCGGGCGACGACCTGACCGAATCCATCCAGTCTGCTTCTGAGACCCTGCGCAGCGCCGAGATCTCGATGCAGAACCAACAGGATACCATGTCCAACTACACCATCACCTCGCCCATCAGCGGCACCGTCATCGAGAAGGACGCACAGCAGGGCGAGGCCCTCACCTCCGGCAGCACCCTCTGCGTCATCTATGACCTGAACTATCTGGAAATGGTCATCAATGTGGACGAGCTGCAGATCAGCTCCCTCTCCGTGGGCCAGAAGGTCCAGCTGACCGCCGACGCCGTCACCGACAAGACCTATGTGGGCACCGTGACCCGCGTGTCCATGAAGGGCAGCTCCAGCGGCGGCACCACCACCTACCCCATCACCATCCGCATCGATGAGACCGACGGCCTGCGCCCCGGCATGAACGCCAACGCAGAGATCGTCGTGGCAGAGGCCAGCAACGCCCTCGTTGTGCCCAACGCCGCTGTCATCCGCGGCGGTTATGTGCTGGTGACGAAAAAATCGCCCAGCGCGGCCAACGCTGTGGAGGATATGGACGCTCCGGAGGGCTATGTCTACGTCAAGGTTGAGACCGGCGTCAGCGACGACAGCTACACCCAGATCAAGAGCGGTCTGCAGGAGGACGACACGGTGGCCTACGATACCAGCTCTGTGTCGGATGACTATTACAGCGACAGCGACAGTATCTGGTAAGGAGGTGGCCCATGAGCGCTCTTATCGAATTTGATCAGGTGTGTAAGTATTATCAGATGGGCGACACGCTGGTGAAGGCTGCCGACCACATCTCGATGAAGATCGAGAAGGGGGAGTTCGTGGCCATTGTGGGTCAGTCCGGCTCGGGCAAGTCCACCTGCATGAACATCATCGGCTGTCTGGATGTGCCCACCCACGGCGTCTACCGGCTCAATGGCCGGGACGTGGGCAAGATGAACCGGGACGAGCTGGCGGATGTCCGCAACGAGATGCTGGGCTTCATCTTCCAGCAGTACAACCTTCTGCCCCGGCTGAACCTTCTGGAAAACGTGGAGGTGCCGCTGGTCTACGCCAACATCTCCCGCGCCGAGCGCCACAAGCTGGCCAAGGATGTGCTGGAAAAGGTGGGACTGGGCGACAAGCTCAAGAACCTGCCCAACCAGCTCTCCGGCGGCCAGCAGCAGCGCGTTTCCATCGCCCGTGCTCTGGTGCGCAACCCGGCGGTCATCCTTGCCGACGAGCCGACCGGTGCTCTGGACTCCCACACCGGCCGCGAAGTCATCGGGATGCTTCAGCAGCTCCATAAAGAGGGCCATACCGTGGTGCTCATCACCCACGACAATTCCATCGCCGTGCAGGCGGAGCGAATCATCCGTCTGGAGGACGGACAGGTGGTGTATGACGGCGACGCCCACGCGCCCGAGGCCATCGTGCAGCCCACCATGTCCGCCGAACCGGCACAGGAGGCAACCAAATGATCCTTGAGACTTTCCGCCAGGCGCTGCAAAACGTCTGGAGCAATAAGCTGCGCACCTTCCTGACCATGCTGGGCATCATCATCGGCGTTATGGCAGTCATCGTCATCGTCGGTCTGGGCAACGGCATGACCAGAAGTATGCGGGACAGCTTTTCCGCAATGGGCACCAGCACCCTCTCCATCCAGATATGGGGCTATGGTTCCCGCACTGCGACAGTAGATGATCTGTACAACATCGTCAAAAAGAACCCCGAACTGCTTTCTTCCATCTCACCGGAGCTGGATTTCAGCGATAACACCCCCAAGGTGGGCACGACGCGCTACCGTTACGGTACGGTGTACGGCGTGGATGAGAACTACATCGAGTCGAAGGGCTACACCCTCGCCAAGGGCCGGAACATCCAGTATATGGACATCGCAGACAACAAGCAGATTTGCGTCATCGGCGATTACATCAACCGTACGGCCTACGGCGGCAATGCGGTGGGCCAGACCATCAAGCTCGGCGCGTACAAGTTCCGCATCGTGGGCGTGCTGAAGGCCAAGATCTCCAATCCCGACCAGCAGGAGGGCAGCGACGACGATGCCGTCTACCTGCCCTACACCACGGCCATGCGCCTTTCCAACGAAAGCTCGCCGGACTCCTACTCCGCCATCATGGTGGACGAGAGTCAGGCCAACGAGGCCAAGGCTGCGGTGGAGCAGGGGCTGTATGACATCTTCAAGAGCGACAGTGCCTACTATGTCTACAGCGCCAGCGAGTGGCTGGAAGAGATGAACAAGATGATCAATATGGTCATCGTCATCCTCACCGGCATCGCCAGCATCTCGCTGCTGGTGGGCGGCATCGGCATCATGAACATCATGCTGGTGTCTGTCACAGAGCGCACCCGCGAGATCGGCATCCGCAAGGCGATGGGCGCGAAGGAAAGGACCATTCTGGCCCAGTTCGTCACCGAGGCAGCCACCACTTCGGCCCTCGGCGGCACGCTGGGCATCATCCTCGGCTATATCGTGTCGGCCATCGCTAATCAGGTGCTTCCCATGTTCACCGACGGCATGGACGTCACGGTCAGCCCGTCCTTCAACTCCATCGCGGCGGCCTTCGGCATCTCGGTGTTCATCGGTGTGCTGTTCGGCTATCTGCCCGCAAAGCGTGCAGCGCGGCTCAACCCCATCGACGCGCTGCGGTATGATTGATCTCCCCGGAATGCGAAAGGCTCTCCCTTTGGGAGAGCTGTCACCGAAGGTGACTGAGAGGGCAAGGATGCTTGCCTTGGTCAGGCGGCTTGCCCTCTCCGTCTCGCATCCGCTCGCCACCTCTCCCAAAGGGAGAGGCTTCGCGCTGATTTCTACAAGGAGTAACCACCATGAAAAAACGTCTTCTCGCATTTCTGCTGGCGCTCAGCATCGCGGTGTCGATGCTGGCTGCGCCGGTGTCGGCTGCGGGCAATAACACCGCCGTCCAGTTTGCCATCACGCTGGGTGCTATGGATGCGGACCAGTCCGGCGCTCTGAACGCAGCCGTGACCCGCGGCGCATTCGCCAAGATGCTCACATCCTACTCCACCTTCCGGGAGAGCGTCTCCTCTCAGGGGGCCGTGGGCACCCTTTACACCGACCTGCCCGGCACCTCGGCATGGGCACCCTATGTCCGCATCGCGGTGCAGCAGGGCTGGATGAACGGCTACACCGACGGCAGCTTCCGCCCGGACAACGCCGTCACGCTGGAAGAAGCCTGCACTGCCGTCCTCAAGCTGATGGGCTATAAGATGACCGACCTGAGCGGCGCGTTCCCCAACGCCCAGCTCAACAAGGCCAGCGAGATCGGCCTGCGCAGCGGTCTTGACCGTCGTCAGGGCGAGGCGATGAACTACGAGGACTGCGCCATCCTGCTCTACAACGCCCTCACCGCCAACAACGCCAGCGGCTCGGCCTACGGCACGACGCTGGGCTTTACGGTGAGCGACGGTCAGGTGGACGGCTCCACCGTCCTGCTCAGCAGCCTGCAGGGTCCCTTTGTCGCCTCGGAGAGCACGGTGCTGCCCTTCGTGCCCGCCAGCGTCTACCGCAACGATAAGGTGTCCGACTCTGCCGAGCTGAACAAGTACGATGTCTATTACTACAGCGAGAGCCTCAAGACTCTGTGGGTCTACACCCGCCGCGCCGCAGGCCGCATCACCGAGGTGTCGCCCTCGGCCAGTGCGCCCACGTCCATCACGGTGGCAGGCACCTCCTATACGCTGGGCAGCACGGCCATCGCTTCGCAGGTGTCTTCTCTCAATGGCGGCGGCGTGGGCCAGATCGTGACGCTGCTGCTGGGTATGAACAATGTGGCCGCAGGCATCGTCACCGGCGAGGAGGCCGATGAGGTCTTTTACGGCGTGGTGCAGTCGGCTTCCCGCAACCTCATCGACGAGGACAACAGCGCCGATGTGCTCCAGACCGTCAAGGTCATGTGCACGGATGGCATCGCCCGCACCGTGAATGTGGACAAAAGTCTGAACTTTCCCACCGGCTGGCTGGTGGAGGTGAAGGTCAACGCCGACGGCGAGAGCGTGGAGAAGATCTCGGAGTGCTCTGTCAATGGCGTCGTGAACGAGAACGCCACCGCACTGGGCGATATGGCCCTTGCAGACGACGTGCAGATACTGGATACGAGTACAGGGGGTGTGGCTGGGACGGTTCGTCCCAGCCGCCTATCGGGGGTAAAGTTAGATGCTTCCGATGTCCGCTACTACACCACCAATCCGCAGGGCCAGATCGATAAGCTCATCCTGAACGACGTTACCGGTGACCTGTGGTATTACGGTGTGTTGGATGACGTGAAAAATGTTGCTACCAACTACAGCACCCTCCTCAGCGCCATCAAGGCTGAGCCGGGCGACGGCACCATCGACACCGATGCGGTCGTCAGTCAGGTGAAGAGCATCATGGTGCCCACCACCACCGAGATCCTCTGGGGCGTCATCTCCGGCGACATCCTCAGCACGGCGTGGGAGCGCCTCACCAGCAATACCGGTGCCCTGCTGAGCCTCGGTTTCCAGCAGATCGCCCAGATCACGGGTACGCCCCTCAGTCAGATCTTCAACTTCATCGGCAGCGGCGCGACCTACATCGGCTATGTCGGCGGCCAGCAGGTCAGCCTGAGCACCCCCATCAAGTATCCGGTGCTGGCAGGCGGCATTGCGGTCTGTCAGGAGACCACCGGCTCAGTCCGCAATATGGTGCAGCTGATGCCCATGAAGATCGACAAGGTGGGTGCAGCCAGCGTCCTCTCCTCCAACGGGGAGCGGTTTGAGATGGCCGACGACGCGCAGGTCTATCTGTGGTACAAGGGCCAGTATTACTACACCAAGCTCACCTCGGTGAACTCCGATGACTACTACCTCACCGGCTGGTACGACAACTTCGGCTGCGCCGCCGGCAAGAAGGTGCGCATCATCGTCGCGGTCAAGAAGGATTGATGCCGGGCTATTACAGCCGCCCCGCGCGGCTGGGCCGTCAGGCGCGCCAACTGCTTCTCCCGCGGCGGTGTCCCTACTGCCGCGAGGTATTGGGGACGCTGCTGCGCTGTGAGGCGTGTATGCCCCGTCTGGAGGAGCTGCGCCGCAGCCCGACTATGCGGCTGGCCCGGGCCAGCCACTATCTGGGCAGGCTGGAAGGGGCCGCCGCGCCCTACCGGTATGAGGGCGTCGTCCGGGACGCTATCCTCCGCGCCAAATACGAGGGGGAAAGCTGGACGGCGGTGGAGCTGGGCGTGGAGATGACAGCCCGGCTGTTCGGCGCAAAGGTCGAGATGCACTTTGCCGAGCCGGTGCCCGGCCCTGTGGCGGGCGCTGCGGTCGGGTATGACTGCATCATCCCGGTGCCTGCCAGCAGCCGTCGGCGCGGCTACAACGTGCCGGAACGGATGGCCTGGCCGCTGTCTCATGCACTGGGGCTTCCGCTGCTGCCGAAGGCGCTCTGCCGCGCCCGGGCCGGACGCCATCAGGCCGGGCTATCGCTGGAGGAACGTCTGGTGAATGTGGCAGGCGCGTTTCGTGCGCAGGAGCCGGAGCTTGTGGAAGGAAAGCGGGTGCTGCTGGTGGATGACGTCATCACTACCGGCGCGACAGCCGCAGCCTGTGCGCAGGCCCTCTTGGACGCAGGCGCACACAGCGTTTTTGCGGTGGCACTGGCTGCGTCAGGCGGAGAAATGGACGCAGCATCGAATGCTTCCGAAGCATGAGCGAAAAATCCAGAAAAAATTAAAGAAAATTGCAAAAAGTGCTTGACAAAACGGCCTGCAACGGGTATACTAATGGAGCTGTGAGCGATGAGCCACAACAAATATCCGGGTGTAGCGCAGTTTTGGTAGCGCGCTTGAATGGGGTTCAAGAGGCCGTGAGTTCGATTCTCGCCACTCGGACCATAAATCCAACGATTTCACGTTAGAAATCGTTGGATTTTTTTGTTTGTGGGCTAACCTCATTTGGTTTTGACCACAATTTTGACCACAATGCCAAAGATTTTATCTGGTCTAATTAGTGTCGTTCCGTCCAATTTTCAGGCCGAAAACGCCTCGCTGAACAACTGGATCGCACTCTGCCGAATGGATTCCTGAACATGGAGATAATGCTCAGTCATCTCGGTGTCGGCATGGCCTACGATGCTCTGGATGGTCTGGATATCCACGCCCAACGCCTGCATCTGCGACACATAGGTGTGGCGGCAGCTGTGGGGTGTGAGCAAGCGGACATCGCCTGCTTCTTCCAGAGGTATATACATCTGCTTATTTTGCGTTGCAAAATACTTGTTGGGAACACCCAAACCCTTGAACTGCATCGTGCCGGTGCAGGCTAGATGCTCTCGCAAACCTTACCCTAGTTTCTCCCACAGTGCATCATTCAATGCGGCAGCAGCATCTGCATCCATGCCCTCGTTCAGGCGGCGGGCGGCGTACCAGAGGGTAGAGCTTTCGTTTTGCAGCCCGGCAAGGGCGGTGCCTTGCAGCGGCAGGGTAAAGTCTGATACGGTCAGAACATCCCCTTCCTCCGGGTCGGTGCCGTCCAGCGTCTGGAAACAGCCGTACCGCTGCTCCATGGCGGCGGGGTCGTCTATGATGAACAAGGTACTCTCGCACAGATAAAAATCAGAGTTCAGCTTGTCCTCACTGGACTGCATCAGCTGCTGCAGGGCGGCATCCTGCGTTTCAAAGTCCAGCGCCAGCCAGATGCCCTTTACGGTTACCTTTACTTTGCCATCGCCGTTCACGTCTTCGGCAAGGCCTTCCAGCTGGGTCTCCAGTTGACTGAGAAAGGCGGTATCCGGGTCGGTGCGGCTTACCACAGCCACGGTGTAGTCCGGCTGCACCTCGGTGACCCGGCTCCAGACAAAATACCCCACCGCCAGCAGGGCAGCAGCGATCAGCACCACATAATACCAGTGGTAGTGCCACCAGTTGGCACGCTGCTGCGCCGGGGTCAGGGGAGGGGGCGTTTCTTGGATCAGGTCTTCGGGGGTGATATCCCGTTCGTAGCTGTAGGATGCCATGGCTGTGTCCTCGTTTCTCTGGTAAAATTTGCGTTGATTCTATTATAACACAATTCCCGGACAGTGAAATACCGTCCGGGAATTTCTGCGTTTACGGCTCAGATGGACTGTCCATTGGTGGCGGCAACTTCACCGTACCAGAATGCGCTGTCTTTCGGGATGCGCTGCCCGGTGGCGTAATCCACATACACCAGACCGAACCGCTCCCGGTAGCCGCTGTGCCACTCGAAGTTGTCCAGCAGACTCCACTGGAAATATCCCCGCACATCTGCACCGGCATGGATGCCCTCCGACAGCTTTTCCAGATACCGTGCCAGAAAATCGATGCGGTCTGCATCGTGCACCTTGCCGTCCCGGTAGACCTTATCCGTACAGGACAAGCCGTTTTCGGTGATGAACATGGGCAGACCGTACCGCTCCTGCATCTGGCGGGGACCCCAGTTCAGGCATTCCGGCTCCACCGGCCAGTTCATGGCGGTATGGGCGTACCCGGCGGGGCGCTCTACATAGCTGGGACCGTTTTCGCCCATCTGCGCCGGGGCAGCGTTGTAGATGTTCAGCCCCACCATGTCCGGCTTGCCCAGAGGCAGGGCATCGTTGATGTACTGCGGCACAGCGGCGATGCTGGCGGCAAGTCTCGGTCCGCAGATGTCCGGTTCCGGCCAACGGCCCAGACAGACCGGGTCCAGTGCCATGGTGTGGGTGAAGGCCCAGTCGTCATCCGGGCAGGCGAAGGTCAGGACCCGGGCAGCGTCCACGTCTGTTTTTGCCTCCGACACCGGATAGCAGATGCGGCCGGTGGAAACAAAGCCCACCTTGTTTTCCGGGTCTGCATGGCGCAGCTCCTGTGCGGCAAGGCAGTGGGCGTAGATAACGTTCCGCCAGCAGGTAAACTGACCTTCCAGCGGCAGTTTCAGACCCGGGGCGTGCTCTCCGGTGCCGTAGCCCATTTTTACGATGCAGGCAGGCTCGTTGAAGGTGAACCACTGATGTACCCGGCCTTTGAAGTGCTCTGCCATCTTTGCGGCATAGCTTGCAAACGCGCGTGCCGTTTCCTCACTGCGCCAGCCGCCCTTTTCTTCCAGCGCCTGGGGCAGGTCCCAGTGATACAAAGTTACATAAGGCTCGATCCCGGCTTCCAGCAAAGCATCCACAAGGGTATCGTAATAGGCAAAGCCTTCCTCGTTCCAGTCTGTGCCGCCGTTGGGGGCAATGCGGGTCCATGCCACGGAAAAGCGGTAGGCTTTCAGGTGCATGGACTGCAGCAGTGCAAGGTCCTCTTTCCAGCGGTGGTAGCTGTCGCAGGCAACGTCACCGGTCTCGCCCCGGTAGGTGCAGCCCGGTGTGTGGGAAAAAACATCCCAGATGCTCAGTCCCTTACCGCCCTCTGTGGCACCGCCTTCGATCTGATAGGCCGCTGTTGCAGCACCCCAGACAAATTCTTTTGGAAATTCAGCCATAATAGTTTTCCTTTCTGTCATTCAAACTTGTGTGCACAGGCATTCCACTGTCATGGTAACGTTAAAGCAAAAGACCAGAGTTGTAAAGCCTTTTGACTAAATAACTCTGGTCTTTTTGTTGGGCTTGTGCAACAGCCCCATTGCATTTTCACAGGAGGGGCTTTGGCGCCGGTCGTAATTTCAGCCCTTGACGCCGCCCAGAGCCACGCCGCGGACGATGAACTTGGACAGCAGCAGGTAGACGATGATGACCGGCAGAATGGCGATGGCTACCATCATGTACACCTTGCCCATATCGAACTTCAGGAAGTCCGCGCTGCGCAGCTGGGCGATCAGGATGGGCAGGGTCTTTTTGTCGGCGGTGTCCAGTACAAGCGCCGGAATGAAGTAGTTGTTCCAGCTTGCCACGAAGGAGAAGATAGCCTGCACAGCCAGCGCCGGCTTCATGATGGGCAGCACGATCTTATTAAAGGTATAAAATTCGCCTGCGCCGTCAATGCGGGCAGCCTCCACGATCTCCATGGGAAGGGAGGCATCCAGATACTGCTTCATGAAGAAGAACACGGTGGGTGCCGCAATGCTGGGAACGATCAGAGGGATGAAGCTGTTTTTCAGCCCCATCTTGGAGATCAACTGCAGAAAGCCCAGTGCGGACACCTGTGTGGGCATGGTCATGATGAGCAAAATCAGAGCAAAGGCGGCCTTTTTGAACTTGAAGTTATAGGCGTAGATGCCGTAAGCCGTCAGTGCCGAGAAGTAAACGCTGAGCGCTGCCGAGCAGGCGGACACCAGCAGGCTGTTGCGGATACCGCTCATCACGGGGATGTTGGCATCCGTAAGCACGTTGCGGAGGTTTGTGACGATGGACTTGCCCGGCACAAGCGAGAACCCCTTCTGGATCTCGAAATGGGTGCGGGTGGAGTTGATGACCAGCACATAGAAGAAGAACAGGCACAGAAAGCTGATCAGCACCAGCACCAGATAGCACCATGCACGGCGGGCGGTCAGGATCGCCTTTTCGGACTGGTTTTTAGGCGTATGTGCCATACTTATTTCCCTCCTTTGGCAGCAGCCTTTTTGGCTGCCTTCAGTTCCTTGCGCTGCGCCTTTGTCAGGCCGTCATCCTCCTTGGTCAGCGAGAAGTACACGATGACGCACAGCACCGCACACACAAGGAACAGCACCACAGACACCGCACCCGCCATGCCGTAGTTCTTGCTGAACAGGTGGTTATTCAGGTACATGATCATGGTGGTGGATGTGCGGTCGGGGCCGCCCTTACCGTTGGTCAGGATCTGCGGCACATCGAACATCTGCAGGCCGCCGATCATGGAGGTGATCATGACATAGACCAGAATGGGACGGATGAGCGGCAGGGTGATCTTCCAGAACATCTGGTTCGGGGTGCAGCCGTCCAGCTCCGCAGCCTCGTACAGGGTGGGGTCCACACCCATGATGGCTGCCATCAGCATGATGGTGGTGTTGCCAAACCACATCAGGAAGTTCATCAGGCCCACAAGACCACGGTTGCCCCACACGGTATTCAAAAAGCTGATGGGTGTCTTGATCCAGCCCATGCTCAGCAGCACCGCGTTCACCGGGCCGTTATCCGAGAACAGGGCGAAGAACAGCATGGCGAAGGCCGAAGCCATGATCAGGTTGGGCATATAGATGACCGTCTTGAAGAAGGTCTGCCCCTTCAGCTTCAGCCGCAGGTCGGTGAACCATGCCGCCAGCAGCAGCGAGACGATGATCTGCGGGACGAAACCGATGATCCACAGGATCAGCGTGTTGCCAAAATACTTGGGCAGGTCGGTGGCTAACAGGGTGATGTAGTTTTTCAGGCCCACAAAATTGGGTCCGATGATCTTCAGGCCGCTGCGGTAATACTCAAAAAAGCTGTAATAGATGGTGGATGCCAGAGGGACCAGCTGGAATACCGCGAAGATGATAAAGAACGGTGCAATGAAGATATAGCCCCATTTCGCGTAGCTGATCGACCCTTTCTTTTTTGTTTTCTCTCCCATGAGATCCTCCCTCCTGCCGGGTCACAGCAAAAGCAAAGGGGCGGGCGAGATACGCCGCCCGCCCCTTTGCTTTGATTTTCAGTTCGGAGTAAAACCGCTTATGCGGGCCAGACCACCTCGGTCAGTTCGGGGTACTTTTCCTGAACAGAGGTCTTGAAGTTTTCCTTGGCAGTGTCTTCGTCCACATTGCCGGTGAAGTAATCCTTGAACGCGGCCTGGAAGCTCTCGGTGATGCCCTGGTCGTAAGGACCTGCGTTGGACATATCGATCTTCTTGGCTGCCTCTGCGAACAGCGCGATATGGTTCTGGCCGCCCAGGAAGTCGGACTTGTAATCGCTGTTGGCGATCTCTTCCATAGCTTTCTCGTTGTTGGTGTAATCTTCGGTATCCAGAGTAATCTGCTTCATGATAGCTTCGTCGCAGGTCAGCTTCTGCATGACATCGCGGATCAGCTCAATGTTGTCGCTGCCGGCCGCGCCGCAGATCCAGGTGCCGCCCCAGTAGTAGGGCTGAGGGCCTTCGCACACGGCGTAGTCGCCGTAGATGCCGTTGCCCACCTGCGGCTTTTCGCCGTCAGCCACGGGCGTTGCCAGCGAGTTGCCCAGCAGGGTGAAGTTGATGCCCCAGGTGGAGTAGAAGAAGCCGAATACCTTACCGGTGGGACCCTGATCTGCTGCCCACTGGCTGTCCCACAGGCTGGACTTGTTGTTGTAGCCCTTATCGGTGTATTCCTTGGTCTGGTCGACCCACTTCATCATGTTCTCGTCCACATTGATCGTGGTGCCGTCCACCCAGGGAGCTGCGATGTTGTTGGAGAAGGTGCGGAAGGAATCGTCGAAGCCGGACAGCATCTTGTAGCCCTTGGCATAAGCCTGAGCGGCCACATCGTTGAACTTATCCCAGTCGGACAGATAGCTCTGTACCTCGGTGGGGTCGTCGGTACCCAGCACGTCCTTGGCGATGCTGCGGCGGTAAGCGAACAGGCCGGGAGTTGCCTGCCAGGTGGTGCCGCGCTGGCTGCCATCCACACTGACGATGTCCTTGGTGTACTGATACTGCTGTGCCAGATCGGCATCGGTCAGGCCGATGTCCGCCTTGACATCCAGTGTATAATCGGAATCCACATACTTCAGGGCGTAATCCGCTTCTACCAAGAAGATGTCGATCTTGTCGTCATCGGCAGCAGATTCCTGATTCAGCAGACCTTCGTCCAGCTTGTTCTGATAGTTGTTGTTGTCGTTGGGGTTGATGGTCCACTTGACGATGGTGCCGTCCTTCAGGGTGGTGGTGGACTTATCGGCTGCGATCTCCTTGACCTCGGGGTAGTAGTCGTTGAAGCGGCTCTGGAATTCATCGTTCCAGCACCAGATATTCAGCACCTTGCCCTCTGCGGAAGCAGGCGCACCGGAAGCGGCTGCAGAGGATGCGGGAGCGGAGGAAGCAGCAGCACTGGTAGAAGAACTGCCGCCGCAGGCTGCCAGAGCAGCACCGATCGTCACGACACCGGAAGCGAGCAGGAAATTACGACGAGAGATCTTTTTCATAAGGGTAAACCTCCTTCATGGTTTTCCATCAAATAAAAATCATTCTCAAAAAACTCCGCGCTGGGAGTTGTGGGCCTTTGTCAAAGGATGCGGACGGAGCCGCCGTCCAGCAGCTTGCCGGACACCCGGATCTGCTCCGGCAGGGTCACACGCGGATGCTCGATCAGCTCGATCAGCTTATCCGCCGCCAGCCTGCCAAGGGCTTTGGTGTTCTGCTGGTAGGTCACCAGCGAGGGTTTGACCACCCGAGAGAGATAGATGCCATCGTATCCCATCACTGAGATATCCTCCGGGATGCTCAAGCCCGCCTCGGCCAGGGCGTTGTAGCCGCCCAGTGCGGAAAAGTCATCCGGGAAGATGATGCAGGTGGGGCGCTGCGGTAGCGCCAGCAACGCCCGGGTCTCTTCAGCGCAGCGATCCACGTCGTGGTACACGCCGCAGCGGACGTACTGCTCCGGCACCTTCAACCCCAGCTCCTCGCAGGCCTGATAGAAGCCCGCCAGACGGTTCTCGGTAACGGCGGTCTTTTCGCCATGGATAAAGGCGATGAGCCGATGTCCGCAGGCCCATGCCTGCTGCACCAAGGCCTTTGTGCCCACCACGTTGTCCGAAAGGATCGCCATCCGGTTGTTGAACACATGGTCGATGGTCACCACCGGCACATCGCCGTTGACCAACTCCACCACCTGCGGATCGTAAAAGTTCACACAGGCGATCACCACGCCGTCCACACCCCGGTAGTGGCAATGCTCCAGATAGCTCATGGATCTGCCGCTGATGTTGTGGTTGATAAAGGTGATATCATAGCCGCGCTTTTCTGCTTCAACCTTGAAGCTGTCCAGCACTGCGGAGAAGTACTCGTGGGTCAGGCCGCTCTGTTTTTCATCCACAAACAGAACGCCAAGGTTGTAGGTGCGGTTGGTCTTCAGCGCCCGAGCCGCTGCATTGGGCAGGTAGCCCATGCGGCGGGCCGCTGCGTGGATCCGCTCCCGCGTAGCCTGAGCAATGTCCGGCTGGTCGTTCAAAGCTTTACTGACAGTTGCGACGGATACGCCGCACTCTTTTGCCAGATCCTTCAGGGATGGCATTTTGTAGCCTCCTTCCGATGAAAGGAGCTGCGGGATGTTTCTCGCAAGTCACTTAATCGTTTTCGCAACTTCAATATAGCGCATTCTGCACCAAAAATCAAGCGCTAATGTAAAAGTTTTAGTCTAACTGCATCACTTTCGGCATTTTGTTCCAATGCGACCTGTAGAAATTGTGCATCTCGATTTACTTTCGTTACATTTCGATTAAAACCGAAAAAATTTCGTTGCAGTTTCGTTATGTTTTTCGGTGAAAAAGGTCGTATGTATATATTACTTTTAAAATGGGGTTTCGGGGCTTTGGTTCTGTGCTCCGCCGGGGTGCACACCCCAAAATTACGCCAAAAACTACCGGGACTTCGCAGATTATTTTTAAAAATCTTCCCGGATTTTTGCAAAAAGCCCTTGCATTTTTTTGCGAGATACGGTATGCTTAACGTGATAAGATTGCTTCTTTCACAGTGCCTTAATCGTTTTCGCCCATCGATGTGCTGCCCACCCTACAAGGCGCAGTTTTAAGGAGGAAGCATTATGAAGTTCGGATATTTTGATGACCGGAACAAGGAATACGTCATCACCACCCCGCAGACGCCCCTGCCCTGGATCAACTACCTTGGCAGCGAGGACTTCTTCAGTCTGGTCTCCAACACGGCGGGCGGTTACAGCTTTTACCGGGATGCCCGGATGCGCCGCCTGACCCGCTACCGCTACAATAACTCTCCGCTGGACATGGACGGTCACCGCATCTACATCAAGGACGGCGACACCGTGTGGAACCCGGGTTGGCAGCCCACCAAGACCCCGCTGGACAGTTACAGCTGCCGCCACGGTCTGGGCTACACCGTTGTGGAGGGCAAAAAGGACGGTGTGACCGCCCGGCAGGAGTTGTTCGTCCCCAAGGGCGACGCCTGCGAGCTGGATCGGGTGACGGTGTGCAACGAAAGCGCCGCCGTCAAGGAGCTGGACCTGTTCAGCTATGTAGAGTTCTGCCTGTGGGATGCCGTGGACGACAGCTCCAACTTCCAGCGCAACTACTCCACTGGCGAGGTGGAGGTGGAAGGCAGCGTCATCTACCACAAGACCGAGTACCGCGAACGCCGCAACCACTACGCCGTTTTCTGGGCAAACTGCCCGGTGGACAGCTTCGACACCACCCGGGATGCCTTCTGCGGGGTATACGGCGGCCCGGCAGACCCGCAAGCCGTCCGCGCCGGGCACTGTTCCGGCAGCATTGCTCACGGCTGGGCACCGGTGGGTGCGCTGCACATCCACCTGAGCCTTGCTCCCGGCGAAAGCCGCAGCATCCTGTTCGGTCTGGGCTACATCGAAAACCCGCAGCAGGAAAAGTTCATCGCGCCGGGTGTCATCAACAAGACCCGCGCCCACGCCATGATGGCGCGCTACGCCACCGACGCACAGATCGATGCCGCCCGCATCGCCCTGCGCACCCACTGGGAGGAGCTGCTGTCCACCTACCATCTGGAATCCGGCGAGGAAAAGCTGAACCGCATGGTCAATATCTGGCATCAGTACCAGTGCATGGTCACCTTTAACATGAGCCGCTCTGCCAGCTATTACGAAAGCGGCACCGGACGCGGCATGGGCTTCCGGGACAGCTGTCAGGATCTTTTGGGCTTTGTGCACATTATCCCCTCCCGTGCCCGGGAGCGCATTCTGGATATCGCCGCCACCCAGTTCGAGGACGGCAGCGCCTACCACCAGTACCAGCCCCTGACCAAAAAGGGCAATCGGGACATCGGCACCGGCTTCAACGATGACCCGCTGTGGCTCATTGCCGGTACCGCCGCCTACCTGCGGGAGACCGGCGACTGGTCCATTCTGGAGGAGCAGGTTCCCTTTGACAACGATGCCGCCAAGGCGCAGCCCCTGATGGAGCACCTGCGCCGCAGCTTCAACTTTACCTGCACCCATCTGGGTCCCCACGGTCTGCCGCTCATCGGGCGTGCGGACTGGAACGACTGCCTGAACCTGAACTGCTTCTCCGAGCACCCGGGCGAGAGTTTCCAGATCACCGGGCCCAGCGAGGGTCCTGTGGCGGAGAGCGTGTTCATTGCGGGCATGTTCGTCAAGTACGGCCACGAATACGCCGAGCTGTGCGACCATCTGGGCCTTGACACCGAGGCTTCCGCCGCCCGCCAGAGCTGTCTCTTATACACATCTCCGAGCCCACGAGACAGGCAGAAATCT
>ERZ1027036.508-NODE-508-length-21677-cov-7.600546_pt1 | contig 21677 bp, 17 predicted proteins | sample MGYA00519441_ERZ1027036 | MGnify/ENA primary metagenome ERZ1027036 (study PRJEB26926, sample SAMN06164792) | human gut metagenome | biome: ENVO:00009003; feature: ENVO:2100002; material: ENVO:00002003 | host: Homo sapiens | place: USA | collected 2012 ... | reverse complement strand
TCTACACTTATGCGATCGTCGGCAGCGTCAGATGTGTATAAGAGACAGACTTTAGGCTGTGATTGTCCGTTAAATACGCTTACTACACTTCCTTTATAGTTTGGTGTTGCAGACTCAGTTACATTGATCTTTGTTCCTACCGGCACACCTGTAAATTTCATATTTTTGTTTGCTTTCAGTGTAAATGTACAAGTTCCGTTTTCGTTGATTGTAATAACATGTCCATTAGCATCTTTTACACCACCAAGTGTAGTTGCATCTGTTCCTTTTGGGAAATTAAATGTTGCTGTGAAATCGAAGTCTTTATCTGCATCTACTGTTCCACCATTTGCATAGATTGTCTTAGTTACATTTAAAGAACCATCTTTGTCATAAGTCGGATCTGGATTTGTCGGATCAATACCGGTACCAGCTTCCTGTACATAGGTGTTAGTAAAATTAAATCCATTCTTATCCGTATTACTGATGTCTACTTTACCTGTTGCTGCTGTTCCCTTATCGTCTTTTGTCTTATTAACGATAATGTTAGAAATCTCAAGTCCATTGTCACCATTTATAACATATACATCCATTGTATATTCAGCCTGTGACATAATCATTTTCTGGTGCTCCCCATCAGTAATTGCAGGGGCAGCTGCTGTCTCTTTTACTGTATATTCGTATTTACCAGCATCTGGCCAATTTGTTGGGAATGAAACTTGAGCTCTTTGTGTTGTAGTTCCTGTTTCAGTGCCTGAAAAGCTAATATTCGGAATAGTAACATCCGCAGTATTACCGGTCACCTGTGTAGCTGTAAAAGAAAATGTCTCGTCCTTTGCAACCTCTCTATTAAAGGTTTTACTGATGTAGGCTTCTGTTACCTTGGTTGCCGTGTCCCCTCCTGCTGCAAATACCGATGTCGGCATTGCAAGTCCCATTGTCATAGCACCTGCTGCGACAATAGCGAGCATTTTTTTAGATAATGTTTTGATGCTCATAATAATTCCTCCTTTGTGAAATTTAGATTGGTTTATATTTGATTAACGGAGGAGGGGATTAGATTCCTCTGGTCCGAATAACTGCTATAACTTTTCCTTTGACATCGTTCAAATCAATGCAACCAAATGTTCGGCTGTCCGATGCCTGCGGTCTGTTATCGCCAAGTATAAATACCTGACCTTCTCCGACTGTTATCGGGAAATCCACTCCATCTTTAAATTGAGTGGTATCAAAATAGATATCCTGTGATACCTGGTCTGCACCATTTATCTTCAGTCCATCTTTCGTAATATCTACGGTGTCCCCTGCAACTGCAACAACTCTACCTGTTGTATTCCTTCCATTGTCTTCAAATACTGCCACATCACCAGATACAAATCTCTTATCCAGCCTGTAATACATGACCAGATCTCCATCTTTGATTGCCGGTTTCATGGATACATCATTGATTCTTGCAATTCCATACAGGAATGTAAAAATAAGAATGATTGCAAAAATAATAATCACAATCTTCAAAAGCAACTGAATGATATCCTGTGCAAGTGATGGTTCCTGTATTGCTTTTTTTTCTGTCTCAATATCAACCTGTTTTTTCATCATTCACGCTTCCATATTCAAACTTAGATATTCAAGGTTTCCGTTTAAACGAGTAAATTGTAGTTCTTTTCTTTAAAAATAGTAATGTTACAAAGCGGAAATCTTTTTGAGAAATTTTTGTAAAAAGTGTTCCACCACATTTATATAATTTTCAAAATCGATAAAAAAAGAAACCATGCCTCAACACGATTTCTCTTTCTTTTTCTATTCTATTTCTTTTAACATTTTATAAATAATCAGACCATTACTGACTGCCAGCACTTCATTTGCATTGTCAAAATTTATTCCGGAAATTTGTTTTATTTTTTCAAGCCTGTAAGATATCGTTCTATAATGAACAAACATTGCACCTGCAGTTTTCTTGATGCTTTGGTTATTTCTAAGATACATCTGCAAGGTTGTAATCAATTCTCCCTTATGTTCATCATCATATAAATATAATTTCTTTAATGTTTCCGGAATGTATCTTTCCAGTTCCGTCACATCTTCAATTTCGCCGAATATCTGGAAAAATCCGAGGTTCGAATAATGTACTACTGACTTATTCTTATCACCAGTCACCTGGCGGATAATGTCTATATACTTGATAGCCCGACTTGCTTCGTGATAAGATTCTTTCAGCCGTTGATACCCTTCCACACTTTTTCCTATACCAATCTGAAAGTCTGTATCTTTCTTTCTATAAAGGATGCTTTGCTGGATAACCTCCTCTATTTCTTCCATCTCTTTCTGATATTCCAGTTCTGTCTGATTGGAATCTACCTGTTGAATCATAACAATCTGATCCATATTTCTGTAAATAAGCGCATCCGGCAAAAGATGCATCAATTCACCCTCGATAACACCTACTTCGTGAAGCTGTTCTTTTGTATATTTTCTTTGTACATTTTTTGTGATGGTATGAAAATCAACAACCCTGTAAGTATCGCTTTCTTTCATTCCGAGCTGTGCTGCCGCTTCAGTCATTTCTTTCGAACTCAGTAATCCATTCAGAATATTATGGATAAGATCTCTCTGATACTTCTTTTTCACTTCATCCTGTGCAAATTCACTCAAAAATCCATACTGCAAGTTAATAATCGCATTTTCGATTGCCATATAATCAAGTTCTGTCAGTTCTCTATTTTCTTCTGTTATTGTTATATATACTTCCACCTCACTCAATATGGCAAATTTCACTACATATTGAACACAGCTTCCTTTCATCTGCTTCATATATTGAAATTTCGTAATAATATTGGGTTTATACGGCTGAATTTCATCTGACAATATTAACTTGGAGTTGTCCGAGTTTGTTGAAACCATACAATTAAGATTACCATAATACAATACAACAGGATTCTCGATCATGATACTTAAAAATTTGATAATATCACTTGCTGTATTGCTTGATCCATTATTTTTTAAAATAAACGAATTAAAACTATCATGTGTAATCTTAAAATACTTTAAGCGTGCAGTGTCTTTATCGAATACCTGTATCATAACATGACGGATAATTCCCCAGTAATCGAAATCTCCTGGAATTTCTACCAGAGGAATTTCATATTTTTTGCAGTGTTTTTCTAATAAACTCAATCTGCGTCCTGTAGGATCATATTCTTTTCTTTTCTTTACAATGAATCCACTTATGTCACTTTTAACTAAATCTTCAAAATGCTGCTCTACTTCTCGATCACTGCATGATAAATATACCTGAAGATTGGTTATGAGTATTTCACCACCCGTCAGGTATCGCTCCATATCTTCAATTTCGATTATTCGAATGCCTTTCACTTCCAAATCTAGACCTTTTTCACCGCAAAGCAGCTTCATTTTTGGAAACTGTTCTGATTCAAGTAATTTTCTTACAGTATATGCCATCGTTACTCCTTATCCATTGCAAAATCAATACAACATAATATCAGTTATGTTGTAGACAAGGAAGATTCTGTGAGGTATACTTGACCTTAAGAAAAAAGCGTTGTGAAATAAGGCTATTTATCATCTGACATGAAGGTGATTTTTGTCTAATCAATTGCCATTTTGTGCAATTTATAATGAAACAGGTCATATTTAACTTATTAACAAACAAAACAGATGTGAAAAATCAGTTTACAACATAACTGATATTATGTTGTAGTCCTAATTTTTTTTGTTCAATAAACCTATCTATTCGTTTTTGGAAAACAGATTCTGTAGTCGCTGTGTATATTCTTGTAACATTAACACTACTATGTCCTAGTAAATCTGCCAGACCAGCAAGATCCTTTGTATCCTCATAATAACTTCGTGCAAACAAATGTCTTAGATTATGTGGGAAAATTTTTGTTTCTGCCACTCCAGCTTTTTTTTGTAAATTTTTCATTTCCCGCCATAGATTACTTCTATCTTTTAATTTTCCAGTTTTTGTGATAAAGACCCATCCGGTTTTAATTCCATGTTCTTTGCAATAATTCAGTAAGTTTTCTCTTAGAAGTTTCGGTAAAAAAATTTTTCTATACTTTCCTTTATTATAAATTTCAATCTTTCCCCGTTTAATCCGTTCCACTGTAAAATATTTAAGTTCGCTGATTCGTATACCTGTACAAGCGATTGTTTCCATACATAATGCAAGCTGTTCCTTTCCGTCTTTCTTTGCTGCATAGATTAATTTTTGATACTCTTTCCTTGTAAGTTCCTTTTGGGTTTGTATAAACGGTTGTTTTTGGATCTTAATTCTTCTGACTTTCAGATTGCCCGTACCTAAAAATTCTAGGAATTGATTCAACGCAGCTAAAATTGAATTAACACTATTAATTGCATATTTTTGGATCAGGCAGTCCTTGTATTGTAAGAGTATTTCTTTATTGATGCATTTATCTTCATCTAAATATTGAAAAAAGGCTTTTATATCAGACGTGTATTTTTGAATTGTTGCTTTTGCATTTTCTCTTACATGCAAATAAGTCGCAAACTCGCTGATTGTCCCCTCTGATATCTTGATTGAATTCTCCATTACTTTCATTAACATCTTCCTCCTGATAAATCTTACTTCCCCATTATAACCTTTTTTACTAATCAGCCGCCCACCTTACTTGTCTTTACCTTTCGTCATCTATCATTACTTCTTTCATTGATCCCAAGTGTTTTCATAACAGAGCCTTGGATACCGTTTACCCCGATCCCGATAAATGCACTTCGAATCGCACTCTCAAGCGAAATAAAAGAGCTCTTATCCTCCTCACTCTGTATTTGTTCTTTCAAAATACATATGGGATAAAATATTGCGTATTACTAAATCAGTCATGAAATTTTTTTATTATTTGGAAAAATGGATATATTTTCGGAATAAAAATATCCTTTGTGGATATAAGAAATTACTCATAGATTTGTTTCACAATATCTTTTGGCTACAAAAAGTGTATCACGAAAGTAAAAAAAGAGCCCGCCCCCTATTTTAGAGGGATTCGAGCAAAAATTGTTCTACTCAAACTCTTCCCAAAGGAAGTATCATCAAATCAAAAATGCTGATTTTATGCGGCATTCCACCGCATCTGTTTCATCTAATGTTACTCTTTTCATATCGTTTTCAAAAACTTTAGTAGCAAATTAGTTGCAATTATTCAATATTACTTCCACGAAATCCATGGCAGATATAATCTACTTTTACTACTAAAAACGAATAATCAAATGTGGCTTGCGGGTGCTTAACTGTGCCTGCTGCCACACCCACTATGAAAGGAACTTTTCTATGAGCAATCAACATAAACATCCAACTATAAGTTTTAGAATCAGCGATGCTGAACGCAAACAAATCGAAGCCCGCATCCTTGCCAGCGGCATGATGAAGAAGGATTACTTTGTCCGTTCCTGCATCTATAACCGCATCTGCGTTATCGGTAAGAAAGAAACTATATATCCGCTTGTGCGGACTGTTAATGCACTGTATCTGCAATTACTTGAAATGCAGAAAGCATTTACCACACCAAACTGCACTCCCGATACTCTTCCTACGTCAGAAGCCATTAAGGACTTACATATCGAATACACTAATATGCTTACAGCTATTATCGACCTGCTGGATGGTGCAAAATATCTGCGGGAAGGAGACTGTCATGAACAATAATCTTAATTTTCTATTCGGTATGTACGAACCCACCACAGACTCCATTATCGCCAACATCGATGAGAACACAATTCTTGTTATCCGTTGCAAGGAATGTAATTCCTCTGTTATCTTTGATGACCCGAATGATGTTGTATATCTATACCGGTTGGCAATGGAAACACCTCTGCTTTATGCCAAATTCGCATTGAAAGAAAACGGATTGCAGAATTATGTGGATGCTATGAATTGGTTCAATTATTAGTTCCGATCTGCTTATATTAAGATAAACTTCTTTATCCTTAGACCAAATGATTATTGAAGTTTATCTTATTCCATTTTCTGCTAATATTCTGCCAATTTCATATAACACACCAATTTCAAATCTCGCTACCTTATATAATTTTTCATCATTCATTTTATTTCTAAAATAAATACCATCAAAATACATATAATCATATGTTGGTACAAGATCATATGTCTGATTTGCTTGTATCGTTCCTTCTCCCTTTAAAATGCCCGACAAAGTGGAATGATTTCCATTATAAACAATTGTTAAACCTATAGGATAAATATATGTGGCCATATGATTTATTTTGTCATATTCAAATAAATTACCTACATTTTGCCCTATATTTAATAATGCATTAACAAATCGTTCTTTATTCCACGCACATACCAATATTGCATCTTTTGATAAATCTATATTAATATTGCTCTCTCCTAATTCAAAACTCTTACTATTGTTAAGTTTATCGCTATTAATTAAATACTCTCCTATATCCTTGTATATACTTTGAACATCTGTAACTTCTTCATCCTCATACAATTCACGTACTATATCATATAAATGATAATTTGACATTGCTCTTATAAGTGAATAAACAGGATTTTTTCTCACATCCTTAATATCATTTTTTTTGATGAGATTATGTGTTGTCTTCAACACACTATTTAGTCTCTCTTTTTTCTTTTTATCCTCATTACAAAATAAGAACATCATTTTCCTCCTAAAGTTTCTTCTCCACTTTCTCCAATTCATCTAATAATGCTGGTCTCCTTGGATATGTCTGCTTCAACTCCTTAATTACCAACTTTGCTGTATCTTTGCCCTTCCATTTTATAAGCTGTGCAATATTCTTCGTTATCTTCTTATATTCTCGTCTATCCTTCGCCTGAGCACAGCTTTCACTTATTTCCTTATAACGCAACTCATATATCTGCTCCGGATATTCCTTCACCAAATATTTTCCATAATAAAACAAATCATACGGATTCTCCATTACATCTTCAAGTAATCTCTTCTTTTCATTTTCTGAAATAAGAACACTGCGGTAGCAAACAGTTCGCTTGCTATCCTTTAATTCATCCAATAGACTCTCGTAATTCTTATTCCATGCACCACAATCTTTGTAAATCTGTTTCAAAACACCCCAGAACTTCTCATTTCCCATTAATAACAGCTTTTTTGCCTGTGCGATTTGCTTTTCCCTGTTGTTTGCTGTCTTATATATGTCATATAGCATGTTATTCCAATCTTCTGGATCACCACTACGATAATGCCATGTATTTTCAGCATTTGCTTTCTCTAAACAAAGCTTCTCTGCTTCATCATAATTCTTCTCTTCCATAGCATCCTTAATCGCTATAATACGAAGTTCATTTATCCGAATATTCTGATATAACTCCTTCTGCGTATTCTTTTTGCCATATAAATGTCTATGTAAAAGATATCTTACAATCAAATCTTCTTTTTTCGTGTATTCTGGAAAATAATCCTCCCGCGAAATTTCCAACAAAGTATCCAAAACCTTTTCAAGCTTCTTTGCACTCTTTTCATCGCATAGACAAATCCCACATTTCAGCAAGTCATAACACCAATCAGTCCAACCATCAAACACACTCTTTTTTGCCACTTTTATAATCAATGCAAGTGCTTGATCACGCATTTGTTTGTCCTGTTTTTTGATTTCTTTTGTGCATTTATCTATCAGATCGTATGTACACATGATAACATCTGTGAGCATTCCCGAACTGCTATCCGCATGAGATGCTAACTTAACACCAGATACCAGTATATATGTAGCCGCCTCAAGTGCAACCGTATAACCACGCATTTCTAAAGTCTCAGCACACATATCTAGGCAGTCATGCATGTCAATGCAAATATTATCGCAACTGCTCCAACCAATGTATCCGCGATGGGTATTACATTTAATTGATGCAGTAATCGTATTTTTCACTGTTGGTATAATATCTTCTGTGGGTATCATAGCAACACCTCTTTCTTTCATTCAACAATATCAATCTTATGTCTTTCAGACCATTGCCTTGCGATTTTTTCATAAGCTTCATCACGATATTGGTACCAATGTTTCTCCACTGTTGTATGCAGAACTTGCTCTCAAAGCAGATGGCTTGCAAGTATATGTAGATGCCATGAATGAGTTTAATTAAACATACATACTCCATCTGAGTCTCAAGTTACTCTACGCGTCTTTTTTGAGTTTTTATCGAGTTTTTCTGAAAACAACTCAATAAAAACTCAATTAAATTCTCGATTGCTCACATCCAAGAAATATATATTTTACAGCAAGTAATATTCCAGCGAAATGTTGTATTATCTCTTTCAAGTCATCACTAAAATCTTCTAAATCTTCCATGGCAATAGCTCCTTCATTTAGGAGCGAAAGCATAATATAAAATTGAATTGATCTGCTCATCTCACATTGCACTGCACAATCTTTCTTATCCTTTTTATTCTTTTCTCCAGTGCCCAAAATTTCTCAGATGGATTTCCACCTCCACTTAGTATTTCAATATATTCTTTGTTGAGCTTATCCATATAAGCTTCTTGCCATCCAGCAATTTTACTTCTGAATATTTTCCAGTCTTTTTCTGAAAATTTGTTCATGCTTATTATCTCCTACATAACATCCACTTCTACACTTTAATATACCTTCTCTTTTTTGTAGTTCCAATACATGCTAATAACTCCATATTCACCAATTCATTTAATAGTTGCCTTGTCCTAGGATCTTTTAAACCTATCTTTTCTGCTACCTGCTCTGTACTATATTCAACCCCAGCATCCATATAGACTAAAATCTACTTCTGCCTTTCTGATAAATCTATTGCTTTCATTTTTTTGAATCCGCTGATTTTTCTGCTGATTCATCATCAGATTCCTTTTCCATCTTCATAACAAGTGTAACCTGATCAAGATTTGTATCTTCAAGCAATTCCGGTTTTATCTCCGTTACAAATAGCCTAAATATGTATCAAAGAAACTTCAGTGCCTACCTTCCATCCACATACTTTTTCAGCAATGTAAATTGCTTTGAAGAAAGCTTATTTTTGTCGCTCGAATTTACTACCACTTCAATTTCCGGCTTAAAATAGTTATCCGGAAGAGATTCTAAGTAATCTTGTAAAGATGCTAATTCTAAAAACAAATAATAATTCTTTTGAACAAACCACTTACAAAGAAAATTACATTTGTCACTTGTACACGTTTCACCACATTTAACTTTTATTGCAGTTTTGTCAATTGACTCCAATCCCATTTCTTTACATCCATACGGATTTTCATGCGTTAACTGTGGCAATTCAACATCTACCCTTAGCATAATTTTTTCAACAATACTGTTTTTCTCCAAGAAATTTACTTTTTTATTCTCATCCAAGTAATAATCTGTTTCTATTTCATATCCCTTTGTAATCAAATGGGACAACCAATGAAATCTCGAAGTATCTCCCATATTATCTAAGTTATGGTTTAAAACCAATGCAGATACACGATAATTACTCATATCCAACAAATCTGCCAATCTCAAGATTATCTTTGTAAATTTTTGACTCCACAACTTCGAACTGGCAGTTGATTTGATTTTATAAATATCATTTACGTTATATCCATGTGATTCTGATACCTCTGCAACAATTTCTCTAAGTGCACTATCTATAAATCCCAGTTCATGTCGATTTCTTATTTCTGTAGCACTATTTTTTGCATGATTTTCTCGTACTATTTTTTCATAAAACGAATCAACTTTTAAATAATATTCTTTAAGCAATCTCTTCACTGGTCGTTTTGCTAAATTTGATTTTTTCAACTCTTCACGTATATTCTTAACAAAATCCGAGTATATTTTATTACTCTCGAAACCTCCGGATTGAATTGAATCTAAATCTGGAAATGTTACCATTGATATATCATGTAAATAACAGGCTATGAACAACACATAATAGTCATTTTTCGATATATTAATATAATCTATCGCCCTTATTATTTTTAATGAATTCTGAATCAGATCAACAGCATGTTCTTGATTATGAAGGGTATAAAAATATAAATGTTTTGAGCCATTTTTCCATACATCACAAGTGTATTTATGAACTAATATAAGATTATCAATATATGCTGGAATACTCACAAATGTTTTAAACACTCCTAGCACCTGTATGATTGAATAATCAATTGCATGCTGATACTCATCTTGAACAAAATCTTCTTTAATTTTTTCAAAATCTTCGAGTGTAAAATGATTATTCCTCAAATATATCAATATTCTTAACTCAGAATATGTAATTTTTCTATTATTATTTTTCTGTAAGACTACATCATCACTAATTTCTATTTGCATTAAACCTGACAAAACTGCATTTGTACATCGCCTTTGTATTTCAGACGAATTGGATATTACCAGATTCGCAGTATTATAAAACTCCTTCCCCATAATATCCTTAACTGGATATTCGCCATGTATTCTATACAATTCATTCTTTACAAAATCAGCTTTAATATTGTCTGCCTTTTTTCTTACATAAGATGTCCTTTCTTTAATCAATCTTTTTAATGTTGTGTATGCTGACACTTCCGAAGCCTCATATTGAAACTGCTCGATATAATCCTTGTATGCAACATATAGATAGGAACTTTTTTTATTATTGTTTCCAAATAACAACATGTTTAATTTAAGAATTTTTTCAATTAATACAGAATGATCCTCTCCCATTTCGCGCATTGCTTTCAACACAAAACTGATAGTCGCCCCCAATGTGTCTTCATTATACAGTTCAAAAAATTCTGAAAGATTGCTACTTTTATCACTATTATCATCCAAAAATTTCAAGTCGTTTAAAATTTCTTCCTGTAATGATTGCGTATCGCTTTTCTCCCTGTACAGTAAATCCTTATATCGATATTTAAAGAACTTTTTATAACGAACCAATTTCTTTTTATAAGACTCTTTATATTTTTTATCTTCTGCCGTTAATTGCTGTTCATCATTTATTTCTAAATCAATTTGTTCCAATTCTTTGTTTATTACTTTTAAAATACTTCCTGTTTTATTCAATAGTATTCTACTTTCTTCATCTGAAAAGCTTGTATTGATATCAAATGCAGTCTTTGATGTTTCTCTACCAATACAATGAATATATACTTCACCTTCTTTACTATCTGCAATATTTGAAATTGTACTCTTATCACCGGGTGGGTGAATGTTTATACCATACAAGTCTATTTTTTCTGCAACAAATGATAATAAATCTGACGAAATAAATTGATTCTCTTTTTCATATAACGCATTCATCCACACGGTTATTTTTTCATTGACATCCTTAATCTTTTGTGCAAAATCCTCAACATCTTTTATTTCATTTGTAAATACAGCAGAATCATCAACATAAAACACCATTTCCCCTGGCAATACCTTTTTATAGAACTTTTCTACCTCTACCATAAGTAGATTTGCCAAAAAATAACTTTGAGGAAGTCCTTGAGGAAGTCCTATTGCAAATCTACAATTCCTGTGTTTTTTCCCACCTAAATATATATCCAAATCTTTCTTACTGAGTTTTTCTATTTCAACAAAAATAAGTTTTTCTAATATCTTGCATAGCATATTTTTATCATCTTCGCTATATTCTACTGGTATTTGTTGAACTATATAATTATATAAACAGACAGGATTTATTGAAGGAAAGAAATTCTCTAAATCAAGATTTACTTCCCATTTGTATTCTCCATTATCATGAAAATTTTTATAATAGTCATTTGCTTTAGATGTGTATTCTTTATATTGCTCTTGCCACGGTTTAAATAGCTTCTCGGGTTCATACGCCACCCGATTCCCATAGAAATTGTGAGGGATAAGCCTACTAAAATTTGACATAGATATTTTATTATCTGCATCAAAATCATATATAAGAATATTTAACATAGAAACTGCTGTAATCTGATCAAGAAGGCTTGATGAATGTAAAGGTCGAAATACAACCTTATCATTTTCTATATCATATTTTTTTGGTTTGAAAAATATTCTTGCATGTAAATAATGGGACTCATCAATCAGTTGATATAAACGTTCTTGCACTTTTTCAATCCATTTTTCAATATTTTTCTCATCGAATTTATCCTTTAATCTATTGAGTTCCTCCTTATCTCGTTTGTCTAACAATTCTCTGTTTGAAATATACGACTCAACAGAATACAACGCCAAATATATATTCTGCTTACTAAACAACCTCTTACGTATACTTAATTCATTCTGTTTCATCCTCAAGTACTTCCTTTCTTCGTTTTAAAAAAGTTGCTATACACTCATCAATTATTTTCTCATAATTGTCCTCAATATTTATTTCTTCTGCAATCACAAATCCATTTTCATGTATCAATCCCAATTCAAGCTGCAATATGTCTCTTTTAACGATATCAGGATTAAATGTGTTGCTAAGCCTTACTTTCCCCTTTTCAAATTTCCATACATCATCAATATTGATTATGCACTCTTGTTCAATGCCTGCAGCAAAAATCTTAACCAAAATCTTATCTAAGAGTATCTGATATTTTAGTTTTAATGCTTTTTGACATTGAATAAAATCTTTCACATACGCACTCAAATAAGTCTTATTATACGCATATTCTGGATTAACTGCTACTAAATACTCTGAAAAAGCTCCTATCACTTGTTCTATATCTTTTTCTTTATCCGCTGATATTTCCTGACTTTCAATAAATTCCTGAAAACTCTTCGTATTTTGTATTCTCATTTATATTCTCCCTGTTAACATCATACTATTAGTGCAAACCCAAATCCCAACTACACACATTTATATAACTATTCTTGCTCTTCAAGCCAATTCCTTCAATTTATACTGAAGTAATTTCTTATCTGGCAATCTTTTCTGATAATGTTTTAATAACTTTACTTCCATATTTTGTAGTTGCAATTGAGTTTTACCATAAAACTCAACTCAATTATATCCCCAACCACTCTGCAGTCCTGCATAATATTTCATTTCAATTGAGTGAAAATTGAGTTTTTCATAAAATAAAACTCAATTTCCACTCAATTATTTATGCACAACGTACCTGGCTGCAGGTCCTTTACCTGTTAAAGTAATCAGATCTTCACTCCTCATTTTATCAATGACACTTCTTACCTGCTGCTTAGTAAATCCACACATCTCCTGTATCTTAGCAGATGTTATCTGATCATTTGTCTGCAGATATTCTAAAATCATATTTTTAGCCTTGATATACTGGACTGTTTTATCCCTTGTATATTCCACATCTGATTTTAATGCCTCATATACCTTAGCTGTGAGCATATATTCCTTGCCAACAATCTCTATCAGACCACTGTTAACTAGCTCATTGCATGACTTTTTTGTTTCATCCAACGATTTTTGGACTTTTCTTGATAGTTCTGACAACTGCTCTTTCCTGTTGTCCATTAAGTCTCTTAATATCATTATTTCAGCCAAAGGCATAATTTTACTATTCTTATCCTGTACTTCGGTAATAAACTTAACAAATTCTGTGTTATCTATTGCACTGAATATTGTCAAAGAAACTGCATCATTAAACGATCTGTATCTTGGATAAGGCTTGCCCATTGAAACCATGTCCTTAAAGATGATATCTACTCCCTGACCGGTTCTCTGAACATATTTCAAATTTTGCAGTGTCTCTGCTATCAGTTTATTCCTTGGTATAGATGGATGCGTTATGATATTGTCCTCTGTAATTCCATCAAGGAATCCGCCTGGATTTTCAATAACTATTTTATCTGGATATTGTTTTACATAAACTGCTGCATTGCTCTGATAATCTCTATGAGACAACGCATTGAGAAGTGCTTCCTGAAATACTCTCTCCGGAAAATCTTCCACCTCAAGTCTGAATAATCCTACCTGAATGTTCTCTATCTTACTGTATGCTTGTACTCTCTCGGTCAACTTGTCAATAACGCTTATTAATGGCAGCTTTAAATCAAGTCTTGCATCGTATTCTTCTAAATTATCAGCTGAATAATGTAAATATATAACTTCCGCCTGCGGTAACAATCTTTGAATTGAGGTTTCTTTTCCCACAAAGAGCAGACCAGCAATAGTCAGACGTTCTACATCTCCGTCATATTTTATGAGCTGTAAGTCTCTCAAAAAATCTATATCATCCAAATCTGGTAATGTAGATTTAGAATCCCTGACTCTTAGTTTTTCCTTCAAGCTGTACACTTCTAACTTATTTACATCATCCAGAGTACTTTCGCCTATAATTCTGCCAGAAAAATCCGGATTCTGCGCAGAAGAATAAAAATTGCTCAACTCATCCGGATATGCAGGTTTTGAATTCTTACCTAATCGCTTCAGACATCTGCCATCTGTAGTTGTATATGTCTTTCCATCTGCTTTAACTGATATTGCAATAACGAGTTTTCCTTGATACTCGAAGTCTGATATTTCTGTAAATAATGGTGGCACAGTTCTATCATAAATTCCCTCAATAATACGCTGACCATCATACTTCCTATCACAACCAGTAACTTCAATTGGCTTATCTTCTACTCCAAAATAAACTGTTCCTCCCTTAGTATTTGCAAATGCAATTAATTCATCAACAGCAAGAGAAATAATTTCTTTCATATTTCTTGCATTTATCCAAGATTTAAATTCAACTGTATCAGTTTCCTCTTTATCTAATATTTCTTTAAATTCTTCTTCGGTCATTAGTGTTACACCTTCTTTCCTAATAAGCTTTCATATCTAATTTGGCAATAAATATTCTTTCGTAATCATCTTGATTTTAAACTCATTCATCGAATTCTTCCAGTTCTACATCTTTTTCAGCCGAATAAAAATGACCTCTATACTCAATTGTATTTGGGATACTTCTGTTTATATATCCATCCTGTTTTAGCGCATCAAAATAAGTTGCAATTTGTAATAGCAAATTTGTCTCTTTCTGTGACTCTGTATTATTAAATTCAACATATTTATTCACCAAAGGCTTTATAGTATTAAGTACCTGTCTCGCATGATATACATCATATGGATGACTGCTATTTAAATTATGTACATACGAAAATGCACTTCTTCCATTTGAAAAACGACTTCTTCCTTCAATTGGCTGATATAATTCATAAAACAAATTAGTTTCAACATTATTCGGTAAACCTTTTATCCCTGTATAACATTCCTTATTCATTTCCTGCATTTGCTTGTGCAAAAAACCAAACATATATTTAATGGCTGTCTTATAACACTCTTTCATCTTTTCTGTTTTATCATTATCAAAATGGACTTGAAAAGCTAATTTATACTCTTCAAACAAATATTCATGTTCTTCGCCAACTCTTCGTTGATATTCTTTATGCAAATTATCTATATATTCTATGTAATTAGCAAACGATTCCGGTTCTAAAATAGTCTCTCCCCTAAGCCTTTCTTTTTCGTTTTCTGCAAATGAATATATATGTTCTTTAATATTATCCATAAGAGAAATCCATTTATTCAGATATAGGATAAACGGCTCAACCTTAATACCAATATATTCTTCTTCTCCCCCTTCTTCCGACGGATACACAATTGCTGTCAAATCCCTCTGATCTACACATCCAATACCATCCCATACTATTCTTGAACAACAATCAAACTCTCCAGCTTTATGTACTGTTGGATGCATACTTGTGTCAGTTGGATGAACTGCACATAAGGATCTAATATACTCAAATACTTCTCCATCATTTCCATCTCCGTATGCAAAACCCGAAAAACAATCTCGATTATCAGTGATATCTTCTGTTGATACTTCAAATATCTTTGCCAAAGTATCAATACTATGCACCACAATATACTCACAATTTAAAAACTCAATGAAGTCAAATGCATTTCTTTGATTATGTGTAGGTTTGAACTCATAATCATAATTCAAATAATCCAATGCATTTTCGATTTGTTCTAATGCACAAGTAATTCTATTTCGAACTGGAAATGTCTTGTCTATCTTTCTCTTTTCCTTTACTTTTACAATAATTTCTTTATTGTTATTCAATGCGCTCTCACAGTTTAACGCAATCCAAATATTCGTAATATCATCCTTTGAAAAAACATACTCTTTATCTTTATATTTCATAATTCCTCTAATCTGGCAATAAATATTCTTTCGTAATCCCCTTACCTTTAAGTTCATTCATTATTGCATTTTTTAATTTAGCTGGAATAATAATCTTAACTAAAGAATGCCCTCCATCTAATTCTCTAGGTGCTACTACATCGTGCGGACAAAATATATTTTGTCCTGCATTCATACTTGTCCGCATTTTGTCAATTGGTGTTTCAAATTTCACTCCACACACATATAAGCATCCTTTTTGTCTTTGTATTCTAATATTAGTCTTCTGCTGTCTTCTTGGTTGCATTATCATAAAACCATGATCTAAAAAAGATATCAATTCTGTATAAAATTCATCTGTATAACTGTACCTATCTTTCAATTCTGGGTATTTGCCAAAAAGTTCTTCTGCAAATTCTTGAATGCTAAGTTTATCTTTTTGAATATTGACAAGCTCACATTGTATTATAGTTCTCACCCATTTTGAATCATATGGTGAATATGACCATAAAAATACTGCTCCATCTTTATCCATACTATCACAACAAGCGAAATACAAAGCAATATTTATATCTGTTGTGAAATCTATTAATCTTGTTGCCTGTATATTATAATGTTGCTCATATGCCATTACCTCAAACAACAAATCTCCACTTTCTGATATTCTCTCATCAACGCCCTTATTTCTGCATATACTTGGCATTATTTTCCATGAAGAATCACTCTGTCCTCGATAAAAAGCTCGCGAATATGTATATTCATCACCAATATCTCCCCTGCCTTGCCTAGGCAATTTATGAAATGAATTATAATCATTTGCAACTTTATAAATCTGTTTTATGTCTTCAACTAAAATCTCTTGATAATCATGTTTTCCAATAAACTCTGTCATATATACCAATTCAGCTCCACCCTCCTACTCTACTACAATTCCTTAACAATCCTCATAAACTCCTCATATGAATAAGCACCATTATATCCAGGATTCTTTGTTTCAAACACCATATAATACTTATACATTCTTCCAGCCATCTCTGCCCACTTTGCTCCGATTTCGGCTTTTTCTCTGGATTCAGAGTTTTCAAGCTGATCACCTTTAGTTTCTATCAGTAAAAGTTTACCGCTTTCTGTTCTCACCATAAGATCCGGATATGCGTTTACAGCACCATTTATGGCAAATCCTTTTCTTGCCATATTTCTATGCCACCATTTAATATTGTTTAATGAGGATAATTCCATGACAACCTTTCTTTCATATTCGGTATCAAACTTTTCCTCTTCGTTATATAATGATTTTGGTATTGATGCTATTGTTTCTGTCGGGCTGATTTCTTTCGGTAGCTTATATGACGACTGGCAAGAAATTTTGTCTTGTTCCACCCACTCAAAAAACATTTTCTTTGCATATTCATTTAAAAGCGAATTAACTTTTTTATTAATTTTCAGGACATAGATACCTGGTGTCTGTTCCATATCTGTTAATTGATCCTCTGTAAGATTCTGAATAATCCTGTCTACATATACCTCCAAATCTCTATCATTTATCGCATTATTCTTTGATAATTTCTTTATTATCATATCCTTACACAGACGCATTTTTCTATCTGACGGCTGTTCATCAAACCACTGTTTTACATTCTGACTATCAAAGCCCTGCAACTTCCATGCTTTTGGCATTGCATCTGAATCATCAATATCAATTCTTGCAATTTCTGAATCTATGCTGTCAAAATCAATTACCGTATCCTTATCTAATAATGAAAATCCCGCATACAAATTTTCTTTCTTTAATACCTGATGCTCATGTTCAGAAAACAGAGAACGTCCTGTTTCTATCATAAACTGCGGTATTTCTATCTGTCCTGCTTCACTAGCATATAACTGATTTACTTTGTAATGCTTCATCTTATTTCCAACCTCTGGTGGCACTGGCAGATATTCTTCTGTTTCCTCAAAGTCTTGCCAATATAATTCATTCTGTGTTTTTGCATGGTCAAGCATATCTGTTACCACATCATTAACCTCAGATTGATTCTGTGATTCCATATTATCATTATTTACGAATGGTGATATTTGTTCCCTCACAAAGTCTATATTTAAAGGATCTATCTCATCCGACACATTATTTGTATCATCAGTTACATCATTATCTAACTTTAACTCTGTCTGTATATTACCAGCTTGTTCTACTGAAAATTCAGTATCCTGTTCCACATAATCGTCTATACGATAATCTTTACTCGTAAAGCCAGCCGCATTAAGTCCTGCTACAACCTTGTCAAGTGTTGCATAAAAGGCATTTGATGATGTAATAACATACGAAAGATTTAATACTTCTCTTTCGTTCTTTCTCGTATTAGGAAGTCTGAGAATTCTTCCTAAAATCTGTTCTACATCTATGCTTGATGTTCTATTTGCGACTGTTGCCAATATATATGCAAATGGACAATCCCATCCTTCCTTTAATGCATTAACAGTAATGATATATCTGATACTACAGTCCTTGCTGCTTAAATCTATATTTTTTAACTCATCCCTATCCGCAGTCTTTATTGCAATTTCAGATTCTGGTATCCCCATATCAATAAGAGTATGCTTTATCTTATCATAGGTTGTACTGTCATAATTGGTTCTAGGCTGAGCCTGAAATAAAACAATTGGTCTGATATATCTGCCACCATTTTTCTGTTCTTCAACCGCTTCATTTTCTAATTTTCTTCTTAATGAAATTGCAGATACAAAAACATCTTCCTGTGATTTTCTGTTATAAACAATTACAGGTAATTTAACCATATTTTCTGCTTTAAGCTGTCTTGCATCTACAAACGAGATAATATTACTTCCATTTTTCGGTGTGGCTGTCAAATCAAGTACAAATGAAGGATTGAAATTCTGTAACATTTCTTTACTGAGCTTACTTGTAGCATGATGACTCTCATCAACAATAACAACTGGATTCAATTTACGGATAACTTGTATCAAAGCTGTTTCATCCGTATCTTCCAACAACGAACCACTATCCTGTTTAAATCTCACAAATGGCAACAAACTACCATTCTCTTGATACGCTTTTCTTCCATCCTTTTTGCTCGTCCGAAATGAATCATAGCTCAATACAAATACTGATAAATTATCACTAACTGAAGTCGGATTAAAATTCTGTCCATTTAACAATTGCTGCTTAGAATAAATCTCGACCTTATTACCAAAATCAACATCTATTTTCTTCCTATAATCATGATTCTTATCCGTTAATGTTCTATATGTCTGAGTAAGTATTGCATCTGATGGAACGAGCCATACTACTGCTTTAGGATGTATATGTGGCATAGAATCAAATATTGGCTTAATTGAATTTGCCGCTAGAAATGTTTTTCCACCACCTGTTGGAACTTTAAAGCACACCTGTGGAACACCTGCTAATTCCGTTTTGTATGGCGGCATTCCATCTATCCCCACATTCACTCCTTTTTCATTCCATAAGGTGCTGTACGCTGAACTTATACTCTGCTTCTCTATAAGCAGCTCTAAAAATCGTTCTAAATCACTTATAACCTGTATCTGATAATTTTTAAGTTCCATACCTTGTCCTTTCTAGATATGCTCAATATCTCTTGGTATTTTCTTAAATGTAATATTCCACTTCTGTAAATCAATATCTGATAATGCACAAGAATCTGCATATATAATATATGACTGGTTCTTTACATTTACCGTTGCCAAAAAAGAATAGTCAAGTATTGTAGCCTTGTCCTTTTCATAATAAAAATAATATGCTGTATCATTATGAGAGCCAAGATAATATTTTTCCTGTTCGTTCTCAGCATACTCAAGCCCATTGGTTTCTGTGTACCAGATATATTTTCTAATTTCAGCTGTAGCTATATCATTGTTGATAGTTCCATCCTGCAAAAACAATGGACTTCCTAATTCATAATATGAGAAATTACCACCTGTTCCATCTACTGCATTCTTTCCTTCCCCATAACCATCAATCACTCTTTTTACACGTTCGGCTGTTATTGTGTCAGCATAATCTCCCATCTCAACCAGAATAAATTTACGATTGCCACCATCTTTTTTATTCATGTTTAAAACAGCATGAGCTGTTGTACCTGAGCCTGCAAAAGAATCTAATATAATGTCATCTTTTCGGCAATAAAAACTAATTAAATATATTACCAAATCAACCGGTTTAGGGAAATCAAATTTCACACCCATTTTTGCCAACTCTGTACTCATATTTTGTGTGCTACCTAAGTTCTGTAAAAGCGAGAGAACATGACTAGCATCTCCTCTTTTTTTTATCATTTCGATATTTCCAGTTTTTGTAATTTCAAACACTGTATCTTGTCCCTTGGTATCCTTAACTGGGTTAAACCCATTATTAATATACTTCATTAATATGTTCTTTGACGACCAACCGCTTTCAACTTCTACCTCATTAATTAAACGTCCGCCTTCTATAATTGCATCTGCTCCATAATATGGAAATTTATCTTTCCTCGATTTTATTATCAAATCACTGACCGAGCACGGAAAACCTATTGGTAGCTTTATTGTTGACATAGGATTTTTAGGTCCGTTCTTGACAACTGTATTTCTCACTTCTTGATTATATATTTTACTATTTTCAGAAGCACTTGGATCTATTGCCTGAGGAAGTCCAACCTCATCAGCATTCTTTATATAACACAAAATATACTCATGAACATTCTTTATCTTCGCCTGATTATCAAAGTTCCCATCCGATCTCCATATTAACTGTGCAACAAAATTTTTCTTCCCAAATATATCGTCACAAATTATTTTCAAATAACTACATTCATTGTCATCTATACTGATAAATACAATTCCTTTATCGGATAATAATTTATTTAATAATACTAGCCGAGGGTACATCATGCATAACCATTTATCATGTCTAGATAAATCCTCTCCTTCATCACCAACAGTCACACCTAACCACTTTTCTATCTTCGGGTCATCCACACTATCTGAATATATCCATGCCTTATTTTTTTCTGAACTCTTCCTAGTGTTATATGGAGGATCAATATAGATACATTTGATTTTCCCCTCATACTGTGGCAAAAGAGATTTTAATGCTTCTAAATTATCGCCATGTATAATCATGTTCTCACTGTGAATATCATCTTTATGCTCACCATCTTCATCATAACTATACTTGCGTTCAAGAACTTTATATGGCACATCATTATGATGATTTATTACCTTATCTTTTCCTATCCAATCCAATGTAGGCATATTTACTTGCTCCTTATCTATAATTATTGCAGTTTTTCTATTGTCTCAATTATCATTTCAGCTTTATCCGTCAACACATACTTTCCTCTTGTTTTTTGCTCGACGAATTCCTGTTTTTGTAACGCACTAAACATACTATTAATCTTCATTTTGCTACATTTCAAAGTTGTAGCTATCTGTTGTTGTGTTAATGGAATCACTTTCTCGTCTAATATTATAACTTCATTATCATGCATCAATTTCAAAAGGTCATAATAATCATTCAAAAATAATTCGATACCCATATTTTCTCCCTTAGTTGCAAATAAAAATGTATAGATACTGTCTCTTATACACATCTGACGCTGCCGACGATCGCATAAGTGT